>Ga0209541_10003302_pt1 | contig 29765 bp, 22 predicted proteins | sample RifCSPlowO2_01_FD_184027 | JGI IMG/M metagenome (GOLD analysis project Ga0209541, IMG submission 184027) | Groundwater microbial communities from Rifle, Colorado - Rifle CSP2_plank lowO2_0.1 (SPAdes) (version 2) | ecosystem: Environmental > Aquatic > Deep subsurface > Groundwater | place... | reverse complement strand
GTTTTTTTAAACTTATCTGAAAAAGAAGAAATGTTAAGGCTATCAATATATTCAGTCGTTTGATTCAGAAAGAAATAAATTCTTTTTTCTTTTACTGCAAAACTGTCTGCAGCCCAATTCCCAATTCTATTCAAATTCATTGCAATGTCCAAAATTAAAGCTTTATTGTTCATACAAGTCGGTTATTTATAAAAGTAAATCTTTAACTATTTTATCAAACATTGTTCTTGTTTCCGAAGATAAAATATCCCGGCTCGGATTGTCTTGAGAGGGTCGCAAATTTATCATGGAATTATAGTCGATTTCTTGCGTCTCCGTATCAAATCCTCCACCCCACAAATTATATTGTTTTGATCCTTCTTGTAGTAATTTCTGCTCTCCTTCGACATGTCTTTGTCCCCCGCCTGCAAGAATTTTATTCTCAATATCAACAACTACTTTAACAAATCCCGCAAGGTCTTCCGCCATTTTTTCAATTTCACCCCTTGTCGCTTTTTTCCTAATTACGATTAGCATGCGTTTATTATACTAAATTCTTGATCGTGATATAATCTTAATATGACAGCTTTGGAAATAATAAATAAATATATTTCTTTTTTTGAAAAACGCGGACATAAAAGAATTTCCAATGCTCCCTTGGTGCCGGAGAATGATCCGACCACTCTTTTTACCTCTTCCGGCATGCAACCCCTAGTCCCCTATCTTTTGGGCGAACAGCATCCGATGGGAAAAAGATTGGTAAATGTGCAAAATAGTTTTCGTGCGCAGGACATTGATGAAGTCGGAGACAACCACCACACCACATTTTTCCGAATGTTAGGAAATTGGAGTTTAGGAGATTATTTTAAAAAGGAGGAAATACCCTGGCTCTGGGAATTATTAACAAAAGAATTCGGACTTCCAAAAGAAAAACTTTTTATTACGATATTTTATGGAGGCGGAGATAATGGGATTCCTTATGACGAAGATGCTTATAAAATTTGGAGCAAGGTACTTGAAGCCGAAAACTTAGATCCTAGAACTAAAATTTCTGCAGGAGGTGTGGATAAAAATTGGTGGAGTCGAAACGGTATTCCCGATAACATGCCTATTGGTGAAATTGGAGGACCCGATACTGAAGTTTATTATAGATTTGACGAGCTAAAGCATGATAAGAGATGTGTCGCTGAAGATAAGCCAATTTCATGTGAATGCGGAAAATATTTGGAAATTGCTAATTCAGTTTTCATGCAATATAAAAAAACTGAACACGGTTTTGAAGAATTGCCACAAAAAAATGTTGACTACGGTGGAGGAGTTGAAAGATTATTGGCGGCAGTTGAAAATAAGAACGATATTTTCCAAACTTCTATTTTTGCCCCAACGATAAAATCAATAGAGAAGGAGACCGGAAAAAATTACAAAGAACATTCCGTAAGAATGCAGATAATTGCAGACCATCTTGGAGGGTCTGTTTTTATTTCAAACGCAAACATTAAACCTTCGAATAAAGAACAGGGATACATTTTAAGAAGACTGCTTAGGAGAGCTTTCGATAACTTCTATGCGCTCGAAGGAAAAGATATCTCCCCTATAATCCATAAAATAGTTGAACTCTATAAGGAAACCGATCCTTATCTTGAAAAAAAATTCGAGGAAATTAAATTAACAATATTAGAGGAAGAAAAAAATTATAAAAGAACATTACAAAAAGCGAAAGCGTATATTCAAAAAAAATATCAAGAAGAAGGCGGAGAGATTATGGGAGTAAGAAAAATTTCGTCTGAAGATGCATTCAATCTTTATGCAACTCACGGACTTTCACCAACCCAAATAAAAAGTTTAGGTTATGTATTTAATGACCAAGAATTTGTGGAGAAAATGAAAGTACATCAAGATGTTTCAAGAGCCGGAGCAACAAGAAAATTTGCAGGAGGGTTGGCGGACCACAGTGAAAAAACCATCATGGGACATACCGCAACGCATTTGCTACACAAGGCAATTAGGGATTTATTGGGCAATCAAGTCCATCAAACAGGATCCAACATCACTGCCGAAAGAGTAAGATTTGATTTTAACTTTGAAAGAAATTTAATAGCGGAAGAATTAAAAAAAGTGCAAGATTTAGTTAATGAAAAAATAAAAGAAAATTTGCCGGTGCATTTTGAAATGTTGCCGCTTGCAAAAGCAAAAGAAATCGGCGCAATCGGACTATTTAATGATAAATATGATCAGACAGTAAAAGTTTATTTTATTGGAAACAAGAAGCCTTATTCAATCGAATTCTGTGGAGGACCGCATGTTGATTTTACATCAAAAGTGAAAAGGTTTAGAATAATTAAGCAGGAAAATATCGGAAAAGGATATAGAAGAATATACGCCGTAGTTGGTTAAAATTTAAACAGAATATGAATCTGCCGTTCATCAAAAACTTTAACAAGAAAATTTTACCCTCATATTTTTTAGTTTTGATTTTAAGAGACGAGAAAGCGCAGGCGGTAATCTTTGAAGAAATAGAAGGAAAAGCCAAAATAATCGGGCGGAAAGAAGAATATTTTTCAAGCTCTATAGATGAAGCCTCATCTGATGAATTTTTGGAAGTATTAGACAAAGCAATATCGCAAGCAGAATCTTCTTTGCCTGAAAACATTCAGACGCAAAAAACTATTTTTGGAGTTAAAGAATCATGGACAGATAAGGATCAGATAAAAAAAGAGTATCTTGCAAAGCTTAAAAAGGCGAGCGAAGAGTTGGGATTAACGCCGATCGGCTTTCTGGTAATTTCCCAAGCAATTTCCCATTTGCTTCAAAAAGAGGAAGGCGCTCCCATTTCAGCGATCCTTGCAGAAGTTAATAGGAAAACCGTAACGATTACTCTAATCAGGGCAGGAAAAATTATAGAGACAAAAAGCTCGGAAATTCATGAATCTATTCCCTTTACGGTAGATACCGTCTTGAAACATTTTAATATTCCTGAAATTTTACCTTCCCGAATTATAATATTTAACGGCAAAGAAGATTTGACACAAGAATTCATATCTCATACTTGGAGCAAAAGCTTGCCGTTTCTTCATTTGCCTCAAATAACAAATTTGCCTTCGGGTTTTGACGCTAACTCCGTGCTTGTTGGCGCAGCAGTACAAATGGGATTTGAAGTTTTAGCAGAAGAAATGCCTCAAAAATCAAGGCTGAATGAAAAACACATTGAAAATCCGGATGAAATTTCTTCAGAAAATAAAACTGCTGGGTCGGATGCTTTCGGATTCCTAAGAAATATTGATGTTGCAAAAATGCCCGGGGAATTTCAAGAAAAAGAAGGTGACATTCCGCAAATTCCGCAAGCGCAAGAAGTGTCTCCCACAACAACTCCCTACATCAAGAAAGCTGCAAGCATTTTAATTGCAATTACGAATGCTACATTAATGCTTGTTGGAAAAATAAATATTAAAAAAATCCTATTATTTTTTTCTAAAATACCTAAAGGAAAAATAACTATTTTAGTACCTTTAATTTTGTTCGTAATTACTGCTCTTATTGCCTCTTATTTCGTATTCCTAAAAGGAACCATAGAGATAACCGTAGGTCCCAAAATAATAGAACGAAATAAAAATATTTTATTTTCAGCAACTGACAAAACCGATTCTTCCAAAAACATTATAAAGGGCGAATTTGTATTTGTATCGGAGGATGGCTCTGTTTCTATTGCTGCAACAGGTAAAAAAGATGTTGGGGTCAATGCGAAAGGATCGATCACAATCTATAACGGCAGCGACATTTCCAGGACTCTAGCTCAAGGGACAATACTGAGGGCTTCCAACGGTCTTGAATTTACACTCGACTCGCCTATCAACATAAAAGCAGTCGCATCACATTCGGCAAATGAAAATCCACCCCCTGAAAAAACTACGGCAAATGTAACAGCGAATCAATTGGGCAAAGAATCGAATTTTCCATCGGGTACAAAATTCTCCGTAAGTTCATTTAGCGCATCCGATTTAATAGCGATAAACGGTGATCCGTTTAGCGGCGGAACAAAAAAAGAAGTTACCGTTGTGTCTAAAAATGATTCAGCCAAACTCGAAGAAGATCTTCCAAAACAATTGGAAAATAAAGCAAAAGAAACTCTCAAAAACCGAATCGGACAAAATAAAATTTTACTGCCAAATTTTATATCAAAATCTTTGAGCAAAAAATCCCTTAATGCAAGGATTGGAGATGAAGTAAATCAAATAACTTTAACAGGGACTGTTGAGTATCAGGGGCTTTCATATGACAAGAACGATCTCATCGTATTTAGCAAATCGCTGCTGGAAAAAAATGTTCCAAAAACCCAAGAAATAAATTACAACAATATTAAAACATCTGTGCTGGATATTAAAAGCAAAAATGATGAGGAAGTTGAAGCGAATATCAATATAAAAGCCCTTCTCGTTCCAAAAATATCAGAGAGCAAGCTTACGAAAGACTTGCAAGGAAAATCATTCAAAAACGCAGAAGACGCTCTTTACAAACTGCCTCAAGTTGCAAATGTAACTATTAAACTTTCTCCCAACCTTCCATTTTTGCCAAAGACTCTTCCGTCAAGAGGAAGTAATATAAAAATTCTAATCAAAATCAATGGGTAAATACTATTACAAAAAAAATAATAGAAATAAATTAAGAAAATATCTTCGTTTCATAAGCGTAGCGTGCATAATAATTGGCGCTTCAATTATTGCTTACATTCTGCTTCCCATTATATCTTGGCAGATATATTTTCAGCCCTCTATTTCTCCTCAAAATATCACTCTTTCTATTCCTCGCTCAGATATTATTAATTTAACAAAAAACTCATTGGATAGAACTGACTATACGAAAGCAGAGAATTGGTTTCCAAGATTTAATCCCAAATCGTCCGAAAAGACTGATGCAGTCTATGCTATTTCCATACCAAAAATTAACATAAAAGAAGCTGTTGTTTCAACTGTTGATACCAACCTTGCAAAACATCTGGTAAATTATCCTGGGACCGGCATTCCAGGGAAAAATGGAAATGCTGTAATTTTCGGACATTCAACCTTACCTCAATTATTTAACGCAAAAGATTATAAAACTATCTTCGCCAATGTCTACAAACTTACGAATGAAGACAATATCTATGCATCAATAAATGGAGTTACCTATACATATAAGATATTCAAAATTATAGTTGTTGACTCCTCGGATACATCAGCTCTGGTTCAGGACTACGATAATTCATACATAACGCTTGTTACATGCACTCCTCCCGGCACAACATGGAAACGGCTTATTGTAAAAGCAAGATTGCAAAAAATTTAATGAAAAATTCTTATTATCTTTACAGGTTTATCAATAATTTTATCTATTTTATTTTATCAATGCTTAAAAGTATAATATCTAGAGTATTTAAACAAATAAAACAATAATCTATGGACAAAAAAATGCTTTCTAGCCAAACTGATCGACAAACAGCGCTAAATGCTATCCGAAAAAAACTTATTGGCAAAATTTTAAGCTATAAAGAAATTTATTCGATAATGGATCAGATAGCTAACCAAAGATTGGGCGATGTTTTAACTACTTATTTTGCGGCATCCGGATATTCGCAGGGCTTTACGAATCAAGAGCTTTATTTTCTTACAAAAGCAATGGTCGAAACTGGAGAAAAATTACATTTCAAGGGAATAGTTGCCGACAAACACTCAATAGGAGGAGTTCCCGGAACCCGCACCACCCTTATTGTTGTGCCAATTGTCGCCGCTGCGGGATTTTTAATTCCTAAAAGTTCTTCACGCGCAATTACAACGCCAAGCGGAACAGCGGATGACATGGAAACATTGGCTAAAGTAGATTTTGCAAAAAAAGAAATTTATAGAATAGTCAAAAAGACAAATGGGTGCATTGTTTGGGGAGGAAGTTTTAATTTGGCGCCAGCAGACGACATAATGATAAATGTAGAAAAACCGCTTCTTTTCGAAAGCTTTGACAAAATTATCGTATCTATTATGGCTAAAAAAATTGCATTCGGATCAAATCATGTAGTCATAGACATTCCTTATGGGAAATTCGTAAAAATCCATTCATTTAAAGATGCGCAGATATTAAAGAAAAAATTCGAATATTTAGCAAGAGCGTTTAGTATAGAAATCCGTGTTCTCATTCATAGAACAGACGAACCTGCAGGATGCGGAATAGGACCGATTCTGGAAACAAGAGAAGCCATAAAAGTTCTGCAGCAAAAAACCAATAGACCCGTAGACTTGGAAGTAAGAAGCATAAATTTGGCTGGAAATTTATTGGAAATATGTCTAAAAGATTCTTCAAGAAAACTTAAAGAATATGTAGGGAAAAACTTTGGTAATTGCTTTGGCTGGGCAACAGGAATTTTGCAGGACGGTACTGCGTTTAAAAAAATGCAGGAAATTGTTTATGAACAGGGGGGCAATCCGGAAATAGACAGCAGCAAATTGCTTCCCGGAAAATTTGCATACGAGGTCAAAGCAGAAAAAAGATTCATTATTCAAAATGTTGATAGTAAAAATATTACTCTTGTTGCAAAATCTCTCGGAGCGCCAATACAAAAAGGGGCAGGCATATATTTACATAAAAAGCTTGGAGAAGAAATAGAAAAAGGAGAAGTCTTTTGCACTCTTTACAGTGAAAAAGCGTATAATCTTAAGCAAGGAAAAGAAACAATAATGCAATTTCCAATATTTAATCTTATATGAAGAGACTGACGATTTTTGCAATGCTTATTGCAATTATTATTTTAGGAGGCATCATGTGGTGGAACAACGGAATTTCTTCTGTTAATTCTTCCGACAAGGAATCTGTGATATTTGTTGTTCAGAAGGGAACAGGATTAAAAGAAATAGCTAGTCAGCTTGAAACCGCCGGACTTATTAAGAATCGTATTATTTTTTTTCTCCATGCAAGACTTAAGAAACTTGAAGGAAAAATACAAGCAGGAGATTTTCGTCTTTCCCCGTCGATGACAGCGCAAGAAATTGCCGACAATTTAACCCATGGGACATTAGATGCATGGATTACTGTCCCGGAAGGCAAAAGAGCAACGGAAATAGCAGAAATTCTGAAAGAAAAAATTTCTACATATGATTCCTCTTGGGTAAATATTCTCATCCTGAATGAAGGATATCTTTTTCCTGACACCTATCTTATCCCAAAAGATGCAGATATTGAAATGGCTATAGATCAAATGCGGGGAAATTTTGAACAAAAATATGCAGCTCTTAATGTAAATAATGCAAAATTAATTAAAGAAAAAGTTGTGATTTTGGCTTCTCTTATCGAACGAGAAGCAATTGCCAACGAGGAAAAAGCAATCATCGCAGGCATATTGATTAACAGACTTAATCTAGAAATGGCTCTGCAAGTTGACGCTACCATTCAGTATGCAAAAGGGCAAAATGCGTTAAATAAAAAATGGTGGGAACCCATAACACTTAAAGAATACAAAAGCGTTAATTCTAGCTATAATACTTATCTTCGGTCAGGATTACCGCCCGGACCAATATCAAATCCTGGTCTTGAAGCACTTCGTGCAGCGGCAAATCCTGCTAATACAGATTACCTATACTACTTACACGATAAAGATCAAAAAATTAGATACGCAAAAACCTTAAATGAACACAATGCAAATATTAATGAATATGGGGTTAATTAATGTGCCGTGAAATTCCCCTGAAAAATCTTCTGGGTGCGGGTTTTTTATCAATATTTTCTTTTCCAACTGAAACTGTATCCGACGCAGCAGAAAATGGCTTATCTTCTGAAATCCCATCTAAATCGGCCGACTTATCTGCCTTTTCAAGAATATTAGAAATATTTTCTGCACCTTCCTCTGAAATTGCTTTTAATAATCTTTTTCCTTTTTTTGTTCCAATCAGAAAAACAACAGCTGCCCCAACAAGAGCGCCAAGCACAAAACCGCTAAAGAAATTGTTATTATTTTCTTTTTCGTTCATCTTTATCGCTTGATAAAACTTTTTTAAAAATATTTATAAAGGATGCTCCAGTTTTAATTCCCGCAGCAATTGACGATAAAGAAGTCAGAGGAGCGGAAACATTTTGAGCTATATTATTAGTATTGTCCAAAACCTTATTTGCTTTTGATACGGTTTTGCGAAACTCCTTGAGTATGAAAAATACTTGAACTCCCAATACTGCAAGAAGAATTGTCAAAAGAACGATAACTATAATTAAAATAATTTGAGCAGTATCCATTCTATTTTTAGAATAACATTAAACATTTTACCGTGTCAATCGCAACAAGTGATACAAACTACATCTTTGCCTTGACTTCAATGTGACGCTCAATAATGGTTGCTTTATTGAAATTATTTATTGCCTTAATAATAATTATCGCTTTTCCGGAAAAAACATTAATAGTTTTTTTAAAGTTTCCGTCTTTATCCAAAGATGTTGTCTGGTTATTTACGAAAACAGTTGAATTTGAATCTGTTTTACCAACAACGGTAATTCTTTGAGATGGAATTATAGAATTATCCGCAGGACTCGAAATGCTCAGGGATGGGTTGAAAATAGCAGATCTATACTGAAAAGCTATATAAGATAAAAGGATAATAAAAATTAAGATAAAAACCTTAAAAGCTTGAGCAAATTTAATTCTCTTAAGAGGAAAATCATTGAGCCCTACGATTCCTTCGGGAAGAACTTTTACAAATTTCTCCTCATTATATTCTCTTTTAAAAAGCGCTATAAGCTCGTTTTCCGGCAGTCCCAAAAATCTTGCGTAATTTTTAACAAATCCATGAGCGTAAGTACCCGATGGTAATCGAGCATATTCTCCTTTTTCTATGGCTAGAAGAAAAGAGGGTTTGATTTTTGTTGCTTTTGAGACTTCCTCAAGAGTCAGCTTTTTTTTTACCCGCTCTTCATAAAGCTTAATGCCCGCGTGAATCATCTTTAAATACCTTGCAAATTATTTATAATTTCGTCTGCGTTCTTCGCAATCACATCTCTTGGCTTTGAGCCTTCAGCATGCCCCACAACTCCTGCAGCTTCTAATTGATCTAAAATTCGGGCAGCTCTGGAATATCCTATTGAAAGACGTCTTTGAAGAAGAGAGGCCGAAGCTCTATCATATTGACAAACTGCCCTAATTGCCTCTTCGAAAAGAGCGTCTTTCCCATTTGCCCCGGCAGATCCTCCTGTCTTTTTAAGAATCAGAGGGCTGGTAATAACTTCTTCCGTATATTCAACAGGCGGATTTTTAGCTTTGAGGAAATCCACAAGCCTCCTTACTTCCTTATCTGAAACATATGCTCCCTGAATACGTGTTGGTTTTGCCTGATCAGGCGGAATGTAAAGCATGTCTCCGCGGCCCAAGAGTTTTTCAGCACCCGGAATATCAAGTATGACTCTGGAATCAATCATGGATGAAACATTAAAGGCAATACGGCATGGAATATTTGCCTTAATTAAGCCTGTTATAACATCAACCGATGGTCTTTGTGTGGACACCACAAGATGTATGCCTGTTGCTCTTGCCATTTGAGCTAGACGGGCAATCGCATCCTCAACCTCAACAGGCGCAAATGCCATTAGATCTGCAAGCTCATCTATTAAAATTATAATGTAAGGAAGAGATTGAAAACCAGCTAATTCATTATAGGAATCAATATTCCTTACTCCTCTTTCTGCAAATGTTTTGTATCTCCTGTCCATCTCATCCATTGCCCATTTCAAAGATGCCAAAATTTTCTCGACCTCAACAATAACAGGAGTCATCAGATGGGGTATGCCATTATAACCTGTTAATTCTACTCTTTTCGGGTCTATCAGAATAAGCTTTACTTCAGCAGGAGAAGCTCTAAAAAGAAGAGAGGATATGAAAGAATTTATAAGAACGGACTTTCCCGAACCTGTTGTTCCGGCAATCAGAACATGCGGCATTTTTGCTATATTTGCAACAACAGGATTGCCCGACACATCCAATCCCAACGACACTGTAAGTTTTGATTTATTTTTGTTCATGATGCTTGACTCAAGCATTGTTTTTAAGGTTACAATTTCCAAACTTCTATTTGGAATTTCTATGCCAACTAAATTTCTGCCCGGAATTGGCGCTTCAATTCTAATTTGACCTGTTGGCGCCTCTGTTCTTAAAGCCAAATCGTTTGCCAAGGCTGTGATTTTGGATAATTTTGTTCCAAGACCAACTTCCAGAGCATATTGGGTAACTGCCGGACCTAAATTTACTTCAACAACCTTCGCTATAATAGAAAAGCTCTGCAAAGTTTTTTCTATAGTTGTCGCAATTGTCTTTATGTCTCCCCTGTCTGCCTTTTGCGATGTTGTTTCGGACAGAAGAGAGAAAGGAGGGTATTCCCAGACACCTGCTTTGGTAAGTGAATTGCTGACTAGCTGATCTGAAAAAAGAGGAGGCTCCCTTTTAACTACCGCTGAATTGATAATTGGAGAATCCGTAGACAAATTCGGAATTATTTTGGATCCTCCTTTTATTTTAATTTGCTTACCGCTGAATCCTCCAGATCTTTTGTTTTTGAAAAATCCGAAAAGTTTTGTGGGAAAAAACCTATAAATATTTTTAAGTATAGCTTGAACAAAACAGGCAATTTGATCTACGGAAGTATTGAAAAATACGATTAAACCCACAAGAATTCCCGCAAGATAGACTAAATTGGCTCCAATATCCGTCAGGATATCCGAAAGAATTTTGAATAATTCTCTTCCAGCCAAACCCCCTTTGATAAGAGCGTCTAAAGATATAAAAAACAGTAAAAATCCCAATGAGACATTTATTCCGGATAAGAATAGCTTAAGCTTTAAGAATAAAAATCCGAAAAATATTAAGACGAATGGAAAGAGAAAGGAAGCCCTTCCAAAATACCGTTCCAAAAGATTGTTTATGAAAACAAAAGAGGTACCGTTTTTAGTAAAGGAGAGAAGAAGAATAAGACCTGCCACAACAAATCCAAAGGCAAAAATAGAATAAATCGTACCTTTCTTTAGCTTTATTCTTAACTTGCTTCTGCGATAATGTTTTCTCCTCGCCATATAAACTATTATATACACTAAAAAATCAGACTACAAGTGAAGAGTAAAAGCTATACGCACGCTTTAATTTGAATTTATATTCCCCAAGCGCCAACTCCACCACTAATTTAATGAAAAAGAGTGAAAGAAAGAATATAATAAATTCATGCTTGTTTTTATTGATGATTCTGGTGATCCGGGGTTTAAATTTGAGAAAGGATCAACAGCCTTTTTCATTATCGCCTGCATTATTTTTTCCGATGACCTCGAAGCTGAAAGAGTTGGAGTTTCCATTAAAGAACTGAAGCGAGCCTTAAAATTTCCCGATGAAGTTGAATTTAAATTCAATAAGTCTTCCAGAAAAACAAGGGAAAGTTTTCTCAAATCTATCAACGGATTTGATTTTAAGATAAGGTGTCTAGTTATAGATAAAAGAATGATTAAGAGTGATAGACTGAAGAATGATAAAAATTCATTTTATAGTTATGCTATTAAATTATTGCTCGAAAATAGCGGAGGATCTATTTTAAATGCAAAAATTAGAATAGATGGTAGCGGAGATAGAATTTTCAGAAAAAGGTTTTTAACATATTTAAGGAAGCAGCTTAACACAAAGCAAAAGAAAGTTATGAAAAATTGCAAGCTGGTTGATTCGAAAAATAACGCACTTATTCAAATGGTTGACATGATAGCGGGTAGTATTAAAAGATTTCATGATAGCTCAAAGACAGACTCCTCAATTTACAAAAATATATTTAAGAAACATATAGAGGATAAGTGGAAATTTAGATAACAAAAAAAGACCCTTTCGGGTCATTTCCAACCACGTTCCTATGCTAGTTGCCTAGCCACGCCACCGTCCGGTAACAGTTCGGAATACAGGTTTTTGTAGGTTTATTATAGCAGCATATTTACTGCTTGGCAAGATTAGATTGATTTATTGTGCAAAAATACCTCTTGACAAGGTCTGAAACAATTACAAAAACAGGCTAGTGAAAAAAAATAAGAAAATGAGATCCTGAAGTACCCGCCTGCACTTGCCTTCGGCAACAGCCGATGGCGGGCAGGAATTCAGGATGACACTGAAACTAGACTTCTATCACAACCGGCAGAACCAGGGGGCGGCGGCGGAGATCTTTGAAGATTCTTCTTTCGGCTATTTCTCCAATTAACTTTCTTATATAAATCCAATTCGTAACTCTATTTCTGTGGGGATTAAGCGCCTTATGAAAATCCTGCATTAATCTTGAATTCAAACGCTTAGAATCATAAGCGGATGGTGCAAGTCCCCTAACAATAATATCAGGATTTCCAACAAGCTGTCCATTATTGCTATCTACTTCTGCAAGAATTATAATTATTCCTGCCTCCGATAATTTCTGTCTATCCCGCAAAACAAAACTCTCCAATTCTTCCCCTGACATTTCATCAACATAAACATTTTTTACAGGTATTGTTCTCCCATATTTTACATTTCCCGCCTCAAAAACAAGTTCCTGTCCATCCTCAAGCAGAAAAATGTCATTTTTTTTGTATCCTAATTTTTCTGCTAATTTTTTGTACGCAAACATGTGCCTGAATTGCCCGCCTATCGGTACCAGTTTTTTTGGTCTGACTAATTTTATTAATTGCTCCAATTCGTCCAAAGACGCATGTCCTGAAACATGGAAATCCCGCGAAACAGGAGAATAAATAACTTTTACTCCCCTACGGGTTAATGTATCCACTAACTCGTAAACAGAAGTTTCATTGCCGGGAATTGGATCCGAAGAAAAGACAATTACATCCTCTTCTTTTAATTTGACATCCCGATGCTCTCCATTTGCAATTCTGGTTAACGCGGAATTCTCCTGCCCCTGGCTTCCTGCAACAACCAATGTTAATTTATTATCTTCATAATTTTTAAGCTGATCTATCTCTACTTCTATATCCTTTTTCAAATTAAGATATCCTAAATTTCTTGCCACTTCTGTATTTTTGATAAGAGACCGTCCTACAAAACAAACTCTCCTACCATTCTTAAGAGATGCCTCAATTATTTGATTTAGTCTTGCAATATTGGAAGAATAAGTTGTAACAATAAATTTACCCTTACATTCTTTGATTTCGCGATTAAAATACTCTGTTAATCCAACATCCGAGGGCGTTCTCCCTTCTCTTTCTGCGCCCAGACAATCGGATAATAAACATATTGCTCCTTGAGAGGATAATTGTGAGATTTTTGCATAATCACTTTTGTGACCATCTGATGGAGTATCATCAAATTTGAAATCAGATCCATGATAAAAATTTCCAACAGGTGTTTTGATAAAAATATGAGAAGTATCTGGAATGGAATGGGTAACGGGAATAAAAGAGAATCTAAAACTACCAATACTTTTTTCGCTACCATTAAATTTTGCGGTTTCCACTCTTTTTTTGGCATTAAAATCTTTAAGTTTTGCATTGGCAAATGCTGCTGTTAAAGGAGTTCCAAAAATAGGAAAATCAGGAAGTTGAGGCAACAGGAACGGCAAAGCCCCAATATGGTCTTCATGTCCATGAGTTAGCAACATTCCCACAATTCTTTTTTTTGTTTTTAACAAATATGAGATATCGGGCAATAATAAATCGACCCCAAGCATTGTTTCATCGGCAAAACCCAACCCACAATCAACAATCAAAATCTGATCGTTGTATTCGTACAGATACATGTTCTTGGTTACATCTCCAATTCCGCCAAGAGGAATAAAAGAAAGTTGATTATGCATAAATTAAGCGGACAAAAATTCCTTCACATTCCCACTGTTAACATTGACGGTCTGGATTTTCCCTTCAACAATGAGCCTTGCTGCTTTTCGGCATACTCCCTCAATCGCTCTTTCAAGACTCCTAATTCCCGAATCAAATCCAAGAGGTCTTATAACAAGAGGCCAAACCGTATTATCAATAGTTATCTGATTTTCTAAAAGACCTGTTTGTGTTAGAATTCTCGGAAATAAATATTTTTTCGCAATAACTGTTTTTTCTTCATCCGTATAAGAAGGCATTTGTACAATTTGCAATCTGTCTAAAACTGCTGTTGCGATGTTCGTAGTATTATTTGCTGTTGCAATAAATAAAACCTTAGACATATCAAAAGGATAATCAACATAATGATCCATGAAAGCTTTATTTTGTTCAGGATCCAAGAGTTCAACCAAAACACCCATTATGTCTTTTCTGCCAGTGTCGGTTATTCTGTCCAGTTCATCCAGAAGAATAATGCAATTTTTACTCTGCGCATTGATTAAGCTTTTAATTATCAATCCGGGTTCTGCGTCCAAACTTGCGCGTGATTTTCCGCGAAGATCACTGGTGTCTCCCATTCCTCCAAGCGGTATTCTCTCAAATTTTCGCCCGAGCGCTTCTGCAATTGAATAAGCAAGAGTTGTTTTTCCGGTTCCAACAAGTCCGACTAAACAAATTATTGGAGAACGGGCAATATTATTTTGATTGTTAATACTTAAAATAAGGGAAGATAGATACTCCAGAATTACATTTTTAACATTTGGCAAGCCATAATGATTTTTATCTAGAACTTCTTTTGCTTTTGCAATATCTAAAATATCCTTGGTCTCTTTGTCAAAAGGCAAAGAAAGAATGCAATTCGCATAATTAGAAAAATTTTCAAAATTTAGAAAAGCCCCTTGCCCTGAGCCGGTCGTTGGGTTAAGACTTAGTCTTAAAACGCTGATTTCCTCCCTCAGTTTTTCCGCAAGAGGTATCGGCAGATTGGCAATCTTTATTTTCCCTTCAAGTTCTACTATCTTACTTTCCAAAGGAGTATTTTGATCCATATCTTAGATAAATTGTACAATTAAAAATAACAAATTAATAGTGGGATTTGCGGAAACGGGTATCTGCCGATCCTGATCCTAAAGCTCGTCCGGTCGGGGTTCTTCTGTCTCTCCAATTGCCTTGCGCTCTATTTGGTCCTTGGGAAAATCGTTCTCTACGAAATTGCCTTGCTAATGGATGTTCTGAAGGAGCCATGGGTGTTGTTGGTGACATATTTGCATTTGCTATAGATGTAAACGCAGGAGCTACCGGAGGCTGAGGCTGACCATAATCATTGCCGACAGGCGCCTCTCTTTTGGGCGAAATATTTCCGCCGGCTTTGCCACCTTCCCCAAACAGCATTGATAAATTTGTTCTTCCCTGATCATCTATTTCGACAACTTTGACTTTAACTTTTTGTCCGATCGCAACTACATCCAAAGGATTGCGGACAAATCCCTCTTTCATCTTGGATACATGCACCATTCCCTCTTTGCCCGGTAAAAATTCAACGAATGCGCCAAAAGGAAGTATTCTTTTCACCTGCGCTTCTTCAAAAATTTCCCCAACTTTTACTTCGCGGACAATGCCTTTCACCCAATCAACTGCCTTAGCAACTGCCTCAATGTCAGTACCCGATATGGTTACTATTCCATCATCTTCCACGTCAACAGTTGCGCCAGTTGTCGCAATAATGCTTTTAATAACGCGACCCCCGGGTCCGATAACCTCGCCGATTTTATCAACAGGAACTTGGACTTGCTCTATTTTCGGAGCATATTCCGAAACGCTCTTTTTACCCGTCCCTACAACTGCAATCATTTTCTCCAAAATGAAAAGTCTTGCCTTTTTTGCTTTCTCAAAGACTTCTTTAACCTGTTCAATTGTTATTCCCAAAACTTTTACATCCAATTGAATTGCGGTTATGCCCGAATCTGTTCCCGCAACTTTAAAATCCATATCTCCTGAAAAATCTTCAAGGCCCAAAATATCTGTCAAAATTACATATTTATCTTTTTCCGAAACCATTCCCATTGCAATTCCCGCAACCGGTTTTTTAATCGGAACTCCTGCATCCATCAAAGCCAAAGTTGATCCGCAAGCCGCAGCCATTGAAGTAGAACCGTTTGAAGATAGTATTTCGGAAACAACTCTAATTGTATAGGGAAATTCTTTTTGGGTTGGAATAACTGCCATTATCGCTCTCTCTCCCAATGCCCCATGCCCTATTTCCCGGCGTGACGTAAATCCGATTCTACCAGCTTCTCCTACGCTGTATGGAGGCATATTGTAATGATGAATATATCTCTTTGATTCTTCGCCTTCAGCAGATTCAATTAACTGCTCGAGCCGTGGAGAACCTAATGTTGCAATGGTCAAAGCTTGAGTATCCCCTCTGTTAAATATCGCTGAACCATGAGTCCTAGGCAATACGGAAACTTCGCAGGAAATTGGTCTTATCTCATCAATTTTTCTTCCATCCGGTCTGGCACCTTTATTTAAAGTGTTGTCTCTGATACTTTTGAACATGATATATTCAACAGCTTTTGCCAATAATTTTTTGTCAGCGTTAAACTCTTTGTCCTTTGATTTTTCCTGTTCAATAATTTGATCTATGAAAGCCCCTGAATCTCCGCTTGACTCCTTGCTGACTCGGCTCTTAACAAGCTCTACTATTTCCGTTTTGTATGATTTTTCAAGAAGCGCTATTAATTCTTCGTATTGTGTGTTTGGATTAACTGCTTCTTTTTTTACTCCAACTTTTTTAGCCTGCCCGCCAATGCTTTGCATAGGCAATTGCAGGCGGGCAAATTCTTCAATAAAGTCAATAATTTTGTCGTTTTCAATCTGCGCCTTTCTAATTCCTTCAAGCGCTACATCTTCAGAGACTTGCAACGCTCCTGCCTCAAGCATCAAAGTCTTACCCTTCAAACTGGTAACGATTAAGTCCAACTCAGAAAGTTCGGATTCTGCAATTCCGGGATTAACTATATATTCTTGCCCTGAGCCTGCCGAAGGGTCTTTTTCCTTAACATATCCAATTCTAACTGCCCCAACCGGACCCTTCCATGGAATTGGAGATATTGCTAGCGCAGCTGATGCTGCAACAACAGACAAAACATCAGGGGAATTTTCACCGTCCACAGATAAAACCGTTGCAATTATTTGCACTTCTTTTTTGAATTCCTTTGGAAAAAGAGGTCTGACAGAACGGTCTATGAGGCGGGCTGTAAGAACAGCGTCATCTGTTGGCCTTCCTTCTCTTTTTACCCATCTGCTTCCTTTGATTCTTCCTCCTGCATATAGTCTCTCTATGTATTCAACTGTTAATGGAAAATAATCAATATCTGTTCGCACCGACCCCATCACTACGGTAACCAAAACCATAGTATCCCCAAGCCTTGCTAAGACTGAAGATGTTGCGAGTTTCGCAAGATTTCCTACTTCCAAAGTTAAGGTTTTCCCGCCTATTTCCAAAGAGGCATTAGTTTTCTTAATCATTATTATTTACTTTTCTTTTTCGTTACTTCCTCGACTTTTCTCGCTTTTTCCGCTTTTTCTTGAGGTTTTTTACCAAAACCAAGTTTAACTTGGTCAAAACCGATTTTCTTTTCAATCACTAAAGAACGTTTCTTATCAACTTTTGTTAAAAAATTAAGCAGTCTTCTTCTTTTCGCAATCATTGACAAAAGCCCTCTCCTTGAATGAGCGTCATGAATATGCTGTTTTAAGTGCTCTGTTAATCGGTCTATTCTGGTTGTCAAAAGCGCAATTTGAACTTCAGGACTTCCTGTATCCCCAGCTACTGTTTGAAACTCCTTGATAACTTTTTTCTTTAATGTCGTACTAAGTGGCATATATTAAGTAATTAAAAATTAAAAGTTGCAGTTTATAATTTTAAATTTTGAGTAATTTTGAACTTTGCACCTTGAATTTTGAACTAATTAAGTATTATAGCAGTTTTGAATAATTATATCAATGCCTCCTCTCGTGCCAGAGAGATTCCAAAAATCTTCTTAAGTTCTGCCTGCAATAAAGGATGCCAATGTTCCGATAGGTTTCTTCCTTTATTATTAGAGTAAACATGAAACCATTCGGGATGATCATCGCGAAAAACTTCAGCTCTTTTTCTAGCTGTTGCATCATGTACTCCAGTTTCTTTTCTGAAATCGCCGGCACTTTTCCACCCTTCACCCTGAGGAGGAAAGGGCGGTTTATTAATATATTCTTCCGCCACTATTGCCTCTATTCTAGCTGCTTTCTCCAAAGATACATATCTATGGACACCCGCTACTCCTCCATTCCAATTGTAGGTAGATGATCTGAAAAGACCAAATCCTCGCGAATCCTCTTTTTCAAGAATATCTGCCTTTGACTTTACAGCCTCATATCTTGCACCATATCTTTTTTTCAATTTTAAGAATAATCTAGTTATTGTTATAGAATCTTTAGGAGGCGGGGGATACTTTAAGATATTTTCTATAACATCTTTTCTTACCAAATCTACTCCTACTGCTGACAAGTATCTTGTATATTTTCTTGTTTTCGGATGTTTATGAACACCTGCTTCGTCCAGATTTTCCCTTCCAATCCTAACAAAAGATTTTGTTACCATTGCATTGTTAATTTTATAACCTTCATTTCTTAATTCTTTTACGATATCGTTTACACATTTCCCCCCAGCTATGGGAAAAGTTTTATATTCCATAATAGTTTCTCGCAACCAATCAACCAAAGGCGGAGAAAGTCTTTTTACCAATCTACCCGTATCATTAACTGTTTCAAGAATTCTCCAATTTTTACCATGCCTATTTAATTCCGAAATGCCACGTTCACTTAGAATATTCCATAATATTTCCTCTGACATTTTAAGATCTACAGCCATATCGGTAAAAGTTTTCCACTGAACAATATCTTTAGGCATAATGTCAGGATCCGTCTTATGGGTAATTTCAAGAATTTGCTCGGTGTTTATTTTAATAGGTTCATATTTAGACCCTGCTTGTTCCTTTTTACTTATATCTAAAGCCTCAAAAACAACAACTTCATTAGGAGATTCCTTTTCATTCCCATCCATTGCATGACGCCTTAAAATCGCAGGCGTAACATCATAAACAGTGTATGTTCCATTCACAATTGCTGCAGAACTGATGGGGGTTTTAGATTTTTCAAAAATATCTGAAACGAAAAAATCTACGAGAATTGCTAATTTATCCTTGTCGTTTAAGCGTTTTCTTAAATTCCGCATCCTCTGTTCTGCGTTAACCGAAGAAAAGGTATTTCTAATAAATAAACATACCTTAAGATCCTTATCGTCATATCCAGTGCCCAAAAGGTCCACTGTTGTTCCCACTGTTGTTTCCCCACTTTTGAAACGGGCTATTTTTGCATTTTTATTTTTAATACTATCTCTACCTGTTATCGCTTCAGATGCAATATCATGCTCTCTAAAGAGTTTCGCTAATTCTTCCGCATCTTTTATCCTCTCGCAAGAAATTAAGGTGCGTTGTCCTTTTATCGGTATTTCGTCCACTGAATGATTTAGGTAAAAATTAAGAGCTGCCCGCATTAAAGCATTTACCCTCAAGCTTCTTTTGTCTTGTGTTTTATTCGAATCGTCAACAATCACCATAGCTAAAAATCCTTTGGCATTTGCAAGGCGACCATTTTCAATCCCTTGTCTAAGACTAATATCGCATGTCTTTGTGGGAAGTAAATTCTTTAATTGTTTTTTTTCTGAATAGTCGGGGGTTGCCGAATATCCAAATTTTATAGCATTACTTAATCGAGCAACAGCAGCTTTTCTCCTTTTAGTCAAAGCCCTATGTCCTTCATCTAGAATAAGACATCCATAATCCTTTGGATTTATGCTGCCGTTTTCTATTCCCTTCAAGAAGGAATCATAAGTGGCAACAGTCACCTGCTGATCATATACCTTCTCCCCTTGATATATTTTGCCTACTCCCAAACCTTCCGTACACTCACTTATTTCATTAGCAACTTGATTAAGAAGTATCGTGGTCGGAACAAGAATTAAGGTTTTAAGACCTAACGCATCGGCTAACTTTGCGTAGATTAAAGTTTTTCCGTATCCTACCGGAGCCTTAGAATACACATCCGTCATCCCATCAGCAAGACAATCTCTATTCGACTGAAGAATTGCTATTTGATCTTCTCCTAAAGTTTTTTTATTTATACCAAGACGCTCTCTTAATAGATAGTCATCCAATTTCCTTACCACTCTCTGTAGATAGATCGATTGCAGAACGCCTCTTTCTTTCGGAATACCTACGGGACTTACCAAACAGTTTTCCTTAAATCTCCTAGAAGTATAAAAGAATGGCGTCTCCTTCATGGAATCATCAAATACAATTATCTTCCATAGTATTATACAGAAGTCGAGCCTTTGTAAATTTTTGGAGCTAGCCAATCATCCGGAGGATTATTCTCATCCACTTGCCCTTCCATAGCGCGAGCGAAGGAGGGTTTTTTTTCTTCCGTACCAATTGTTGCTTTAGGAAAGGAAGGAGTTTTTGGCTGCGGTGTTGGAGTAAAGAAAGAATCTCCTTTAATTCCATCCTGTTTTTTCAAAGATTTTGCTGATCTAACCGCGCCTTTTTTCAAAAGAAGCGCAGCTGTTTCAAAAGCCAGTGCAGAAGTAGCAGTGCTCTGAAAATTATCTGTTGCAGCAATAATTCCAGTCAAAAGATTGGAGGCAATATCAATATCCATCTTAAGAGATAACGAAGAAATAAGATTCGCCATGAGTTCACAAACAGAAGATGCATTGTTACCAAGAAGAGGTATATCTCCAAATCCCTGGTTTTCCGGTTTATAGTCGATATTTATTACCTTGGAGTCCTTAAAGGTTTCCATGTCAAAAGCTGTTCCTAAATCTGATATTCTCGGAGTTCCTACGACAAAAACAAGACCCGGAGCTGCTCCTTCCCTTTTGTACTCGACATCTTTTTCATTAAAAGAAAGACCATTTTCGCCTGCTTTAACCAAAATATTTAGCTTTCCCTCTTCAAGAGTGTAGGAAATTTTCTCAATTCCCCCTTCTTCGTATGGAAAAGATACTGTTAAGTCTCCGTTGGTCCCTCCATCAAAAGATTTTTTTACCTTATCTATCCCAACCAATGAAGACAATTCTACAATTGGCTCCGTAGAGCATACAACAGTAACTTTTTTTGAGGATGCTAGAAGAACAAGATATAAAGACAAAGAAGCAGCCATTTGATCAATACATGGATTACGACCTATAACAATGCCAATGTTTTTGTTTTTGGCAAGAAGGTCATTAATCTTTTCAAGCATTACATTATCCATAAGATTAACCATGGCATATTAGCATATCCCCTATAGTAAAGTCAAGGAAAGGGGAAAGAATAACGCCGCCATCCTGACCTTCCTCTATTTTTGAAACAACATTCTTATTCATCCTTACAGAATTTATAATGCTTTCTCCAATAATTTCTTCTTTCCTTACCAATCGAATCTTATCTCCACGCGCTACTCTGCCTTCCAAGACCTTAACCCCTAAAACCCTTGTCTTGTCAAAAGGAAAAGACGCAAGTATTTTTGCCCTTCCATAGATTTCTTCAACAAGAGCCAGCTGTTTACCTTCCAACACATCCTTTATCTCCGATATTAACTCGTAGATAATTTTGTAGTTTTTGGCTAAAACTTTTTCCTGTACAGCAAATTTCACGATTTCGGGTTTTGTTCTCGTGTTAAATCCGATAACTATTGCATTAATTGATTTTGCTAATAAAATATCTGTTGTTGTAATATCTCCTGTTTTTCGAAGGGCAATATTTATTTCTTTCGGCAGCGACCTGACAATTGCCTCAAGTGACCCTTGATTATCTGCGCATAAAACAATTGAAAGTGTAGGTACTTCCTTTTCATTTAAAAAATCCTCCGGCATCGGCATTGCCTCCTGACCCGAGCGGAAAGGAGCTGGAACCTGAGGAATATTTTCTCCACGAAGGGCGGTGTCGGAGGAAGGGATCCCGACAGCGCGCACCTGAGCGTCAGCCGACTCTCCTTTTTTAGCCAATATTCCTCCAACCATTGGCACTTTTTCAAACCCCAAAACCTCAACTGCTTGTCCAATAGTTGCTTTATCCAAATGCTTTCCTTTATCATCTATAATCGTCCTAACCCGAGCCATTGCTCCCTCGCATTCAACTTCATCTCTTATTTTCAGTTCTCCTGACTTAATAACAACTGTTGCCTTTGGTCCTGACTTTTGATCAAGACGGGATTCAATAATAATACCCTTAAGTCTATTGTCCAAAACCGGCTTTTGCTTCATGTCAAAAACAAGAAAAATTAATTCCAATAATTCTTTTATGTTCGTCTTTATCTTTGAAGAAACAGAGATACAAGGAATATCTCCTCCATATCCCTCCAATAAAACTTTTTCTTTTAACAATTGCCCTTTAACTTTTTCCTCATTTTTATCAGGTATGTCCGATTTTGTCAGCACAACAATAAAAGGAATTTGTGCTTTTCTTAGAAAATCAATGCTTTCTTTTGTCTGAGGCATTACTCCATCAACTGAGGATATAACCAATAATCCTATATCTGCTGCTTGAGTTCCTCGCCCTCTCATATGGGTAAAAGCTTCATGTCCAGGAGTGTCAATAAATGTAATATGCTTTTTAACGCCCTCAACTGTGATTTCTATGCTTGATGCCCCGATTCCCTGGGTAATTCCACCATGTTCTCTGCCAGCGATATTGGTCTTGCGGATTGCATCCAAAAGAGAAGTTTTTCCGTGATCAACATGACCTAAAACTGCAACAACAGGGGGGAAATTTACGGACTTAATGTTTGAAGATTTTTTCTCATTTTTATTTGCCATAATATATTAGATTTTAAAATAGCAATTGGTAATTGAGTAATTAAGAACATATTGAAATAATTACTTAATTTCTTCATTGCTTAATTTCTTTTCTGTTGAAACTTCCCCGCCTGCATCGCTTTGCGAAGCATTGCGGGCAGGTGCTTTTCTATCTTCTTTCTTATCTTCAGTCTTTATTTCTTTCGCCTTTTTTTCTTCAGCTTTTAAGACAACCTTTTCTTTCTTTTTTTCACTTGTCTCTTGTTTTTTGTCACTTGCTACTTGTTTGTCTTCTTCAATTTCAATTCTGTAACCCGCTAGCTTTGAAGCAAGGCGGACATTTTGTCCATCTCTGCCGATTGCCAAAGAAAGTTCCTCAACGGGAACAAATACATGAGCGGACTTTTCCTCTTTTTTATCCAATTCTACTCTGACATTTTTCGCAGGAGAAAGCGCTTGGGCAATATAATCTTTAGCATTTTCCTGCCACTGAATAATATCGATTTTTTCAAGTCCCCCAAATTCCGCAATTATAGCCTGCACTCTAACCCCTCTTTGCCCCACACAACTTCCAACAGGATCAATTCCCTGTTGATTTGAGTAGACAGCTACTTTACTCCTTGCTCCTGCTTCTCTTGCAATATTTTTTATTACAACACTTCCCTTAGCAACCTCAGGAACTTCTCTTTTAAATAACCCCTCTAATAATCCGTTGCTGGATCTGGAAACAATAATTTCATCGCCTTTTAATCCGGTTCTAATTCCAGTAATATAAACAGTAAGCCTCTGATTTAAGTGATATTTCTCATTCTGAATTTGATCAGGAATTGGCATTAATGCTTCTGTCTTACCGACATCTACGATAATATTTGGCCCTGCAAATCTCAAAACCATTCCATTAACAATCGTTCCAACCCTTAATTTGTAATCTGCGATTATTGCCTCTTTTTCTTTTTCTCTGATTTTTTGAAGAATTACTTGTCTGGCTGTCTGGGCAGCAATTCTCCCAAACCCAGGAGGAGTAACATTTTTATTTTTGTGTAAAATTGTGGCTTCTCCTGTATTCCTATCTAAAGTCGTGGAATATTCTTCAAGTTCAACATCCGGATGGTCTTTTTTGTACGCTGCTAAAACAGCATTTTTAACTGTTTCCAAAACTACTTCCACGCCAACACCCCGCTCGTTAGCAACCTGATTTAACGCTAATAAGAATTCGCTTCTTTGTACCGCCGGCATAATCGCTAAATTATACCAGATTCAGCTCAAACCTTCAATAATCAGTAGAGAAAATCTTTGGAGGAGATGCTTATTGGGTTTTAGTTTTGCATTAATAATTTAAGAAACAGCAACTGTTATTATATTGGCATCATTTGCGGAAACAAATACTTTATTTCCTCTTCTTATTTCCTCTTTTAACATTTTTTGCGCCAGAAGATCTTCAATATTATTCTGAATAAATCGGGCAAGAGGACGGGCGCCAAATTGTTCGTCAAATCCCTCTTTCGCAATCTTTTCGGTTATTTTTTCATCAAAATTAACAGAGATATCTTTTTCTAAAAGTTTCCTTGAGAGATCATCAAGCATCAATCCGACAATCTGTAAAACTTCTTCTTTCCCCAAAGGCTTAAAAACAATAATTCCATCAAATCTATTCAGAAGCTCCGGTCTAAATACTCCCTTCTCCTGCAAAATCTCAAGTAAATTTTTTTGGAAATTATCATCAACAGCTTTTTTTTTGACAACTTCTTCACGGATATATTCCGATGCGGCATTGGATGTTGCAATAATTATTGTATCTGTAAAAGAAACTGTTCTGCTCATGTTGTCCGTAAGTCTTCCGTCATCCAAAACCTGCAAGAAAAGATCAATAATTTTCGGACTTGACTTCTCGAATTCATCCAGCAAAATCAAAGAGAAAGGATGCTCCCGCACCGCATCTGTTATACCATTTGCTCCTGTTAATCCTCCCAAAAAACGCCTTACGCTTTCTTCTGTTGAATATTCACTCATATCAAATCTAATCATTTTGTTTTCTCCTTTAAAGTATATGCTTGACAAGGCTTTTGCCGTGCGTGTCTTTCCTACTCCTGTTGGGCCCAAAAATAGAAATGAGATTGGCTTTTCCTTATCGTTAAGTCCTGTCCTTAATCTTCTTAAAGCTTCTGAAACTCCAAAGACAGCGTCCTTTTGCCCAACAACATACTTAGATAGCTCATTTTCCAAGTGAAGCAATAAGTTTCTTTCCTCCTCTTTTGGAGCACCAACAGCAATTTTGGATTTAGCTTCGACTTTATCTGTCACATCCTGCGCTTCAATAATTTTTCTCCCGGACAACAAAACAGCATTTGCCGTATCCTCAAGAAGCCTGACTCCGTCTCCGGGCATTACTCTATCCTGAAGATACTTTCCAGCTAAATTAGAAACAGAAACAATAGCCTTGTAAGAAATTGCAATTTTGCTATTTTTTTCAATTTCCGGAGTTTTACGCAAAAGCATTCTAAAAGCCGAATCTTTATCCGGTTCCTCAAGTTTTATAATTTCAAAAACGCTTGCCAAACTATGCTTTGGCTCAACAAATTTCCCGTAGGATCCGGGCGTAATGCTGGCAATTATTTTTATAATTCCTTTTTCCATGTATGGAATAAGCGCTCCTGATAGGTCTGTATTGAAAGTGGAAGATCCCAAAATATTTTCAAAATTAGGAATAAAAACAATAACGTTTCCTGAATGGGCAATTTCCGATACGATATTATTTAAGCGCTCTTCCAATTGTCCTTGATTTTGAATTCCTGCTAACAGACTATCAACCAAAACTTGATAAAATCTTTGATGATATAAGCTTCCTTTTATTCTCCCCGTAAAACTTTCGAAAGCCAAAGCATTAACAAGCGATCTTCTTCCGCTGCCCGGCTCTCCAACCAACAAAACGCTTTTATTCCTGCTCAACGCCTCTATGGCTTCCCTGTATTGTTCTTCCCGTCCTAAAAACATCGGTTTTTTACTTAAAGCATCTTTTGTAATATCAGTCACATGCTTACTTGTTTCCAAAGTCCATCCCGTTACCCATCCTTCCCCCATACCCTCCCCCTCAAATGCTATTTGCAAAGGACTATTATTCTCTTCTTGAAGATTTGTATTTTTAGCCCAATAAAGAATATTAATCAGCTCTTCTTTCTTAAGCTCCTTATTAAACATCAATTGCGACCGGTCTTCTGTCAAAAGCACATAAGCAGCAAAAATATCCATAGTTGTTACATATTTGCTATTTATATTTCGGCAATTTTCAAAAGCAAGATTCGCCATAGATCCTTTAGAAATTTCAATAAGATGCATGTCTTTCTCCATAAAACCTGCTTTTTGCAGAATAAATATAATTGTAGGTTTATGAAGAAGCGTTTTAATTATATCTATTGAGCTTACAGACTTTGTAAAAATACTTAATGCTTCAAGAGTAAAAGAATTATAAATATTGGAACCATCATTATCTTTCACTAAAACAAGCGGAGAAATCCTTATGACTTTAAAGCGGAAAAATATTTCCCACATTAAAAAAATAGATAAAAAGAGTATTGGGATATTTGATGACGAAGTTGTCAGAGAAAATTTAAAAGACAAGCTTGAATAAATGAGCGCCAATAGCCAAATAAAAATCCCTATTCTTAATAATTTTAGAGCTAAACTGTTATAAAAAGAGTAAATCCTAGCGTAATGAATCATAAAAATTATTTTAGGAAAAATAACATTAATACGGCAATAGGCCAAGAAAGAAAGCTAATCATGAAAATCGCTTCAAGCATTAAGAGAATGACCAGCAGAACAGTATCGGCAACAACAACAAATGTTTTTACAAATATCCCCATTGCAATAGAAAAACCAACCAAACCTTTTCTGTATTCGTTTTTCCAAGGTCTAAAATAAGTTTTTATCAAGAGAGGCAAAGAAAACAAATTAAGAAATGAAGAGTTAAGCGAGCCAAAAAAGGAAATCAAACCGAGAGGCGCTTCTAAAAACCAAAATTTCAAAACCAACAAAGGAAGATTCAAATAAAACATCTCAATTCTAGTATATGAAGTCTATCCAAAAATTACAAATGAAGATTAAAACCAGCTTTTTTTGCCACCTTCTTTTTGAAATTCTTCCAAAAGTTCTCTTTGTTTTCCGGTTAAATGTTTTGGAACTGTAATCTTTATTCTAATATAATGATCGCCGCGACCCGAACCATGGAGATGTGGTACGCCTTTCCCCCTAAGTCTAATCGCAGTACCCGGCTGGGTACCCGAAGGAATCTTAAGTTTTAAATCCCCATCAACTGTTTCAATATTTACCTCTGCGCCTAGCGCTGCTTGCGCAAAAGAAATTTCTTTATTTCCGATAATATCAAAACCTTCTCTTTGAAATCTTTCATCAGAATTGACTGACACAACTACATCGTAATCGCCAAAGCGGATTCTTGAACCTTCATCAACTCCTGCAGGAATTTTTATTGTCTGGGATTTACCGTCTATAGTAACTTTTTTCGTAACCCCATTAGCTGCTTCGAGAAAATCCAAGGTTAAGGAATAAGCCTCTCTACGCCGAGAGCGGGAGCCAAAAGGAGATGCGCCACCGAAAAATTGCTCGAATATCTCAAATGGGTCGTTAAATCCTCCAAAATCAAAACCCGCTCCTCCGTCTCCGCCCGTTGAATATGTATATGAAAAAGGTCCGCCTTGAGCTCCGCCGAAAGGTCCGCCTCCGCCAAATGGTCCTTGCTGACCTGCTCCTTGCTCAAAAGCTGCATGGCCAAATTGGTCATAAGTTTGTTTTTTCTGTGGATCAGACAAAACTTCGTATGCTTGCGTAACTTCCTTAAATTTTCCCTCTGTGTCTTTTCCTTTGTTTCGATCGGGATGGTACTGCAAAGCAAGCTTACGATAAGCTTGCTTTATCTCATCCGCAGTTGAAGCCTTTGTTACACCTAAAACTTGATAATAATCTTTTTCTGCCATATGCGCTCCTTATTATATATTAAAACCGAGTTATCCTCGGCTTGAAAATTGAAAATTGAAAATTGAAAATTTAGTTTACCACTTCTCCCTCAACGGGTTCGTCCTTATCCGACTTTTTGTCTGATTTTGATTCCTCTTTCTTCTCTTTTGAGTCCACAGTTGTTTCCTCTTGTTTCTTGTCGCTTGCCGAAGGTCCTGAGCTTGTCGAAGGATTGCCCTGTTGTTGGCTCATTGCTTGTCCTGCTTTTTGCAGGCTATCAGAAAGATCTTTGGTTTTTGCTTCCAAATCTTCCTTAGTTCCTGTATCCAAAATTGCTCTTAATGCAGATATCTTTTCTTCAACTTCTTTTTTCATGTCTGCATTTACCTTATCTCCTGCATCTTTCAGGCTTTTTTCCGCTGTAAAGATTAAAGAGTCTGCAGCGTTACGGCTATCAATTTTTTCCTTTTTCTCACTATCTTCTTTCGCATGCGCTTCTGCCTCTTTGGTCATTTTCTCCACTTCATCTTTGGACAATCCTGTTGAACCTGTAATTTTGATACTCTGTTCTTTTCCTGAAGCTTTATCTTTTGCTTTTACATTCAGAATTCCATTTGCATCAATATCAAATGTAACCTCAACTTGAGGAACACCGCGGGGCGCTGGAGGAATTCCGTCAAGAATAAAGCGGCCCAAGCTTTTGTTGTCTGACGCCATTGGACGCTCTCCTTGCAAAACATTTATCTCAACTTGCGTCTGATTGTCTGCGGCTGTTGAGAAAACTTGAGATTTGGAGCTTGGAATAGTTGTGTTTTTGGAAATAAGAGCAGTGGAAACTCCGCCCAATGTCTCAATTCCCAAGGTCAATGGAGTTACATCCAACAGTAAAACATCTTTGACTTCTCCGCCCAAAACTCCGCCTTGAACAGCTGCTCCGACTGCAACAACCTCATCCGGATTTACCGATTTATTGGCTTCCTTTCCAAAAAACTTCGTAACAGTTTCTATGACTTTCGGCATTCTGGTCATTCCTCCGACTAAAACTACCTCGTCAATATCGGAAACTTTTACCCCTGCGTCCTTTAGTGCCTGCTCAACCGGAGCTAAGGTCTTTTGAACAAGAGCATCTGTCAATTGCTCAAGCTTTGCTCTTGTTAATGACATTGTTAAATGTAATGGTCCCTCTTTACCCTGCGTAATAAAGGGCTGATTAATCTCTGCTGTTGAGGAGCTTGATAATTCTATTTTTGCTTTTTCCGCAGATTCTCTTAATCTCTGGAGCGCTTGAGGATCTTTTTTGAGATCCACTCCATTCTGTTTCTTAAATTCTTCTGCAAAATAATCAATTATTACCTGATCAAAATCATCTCCACCCAAATGGGTATCCCCATTGGTAGATTTTACTTCATAAACCCCCTCTCCCAATTCCAGAACCGAAATGTCAAAAGTGCCTCCGCCCAAATCATAGATTGCAATTGTATGTGCATTTTTCTTATCTAAGCCATAAGCCAAAGCTGCAGCTGTCGGCTCATTGATAATGCGCAAAACTTCCAGTCCGGCAATTTCTCCGGCTTGTTTGGTTGCTTGTCTCTGGGAATCATCAAAATATGCAGGAACCGTAATCACTGCCTGCGTAACTTTTCCGCCTAAATAATTTTCCGCATCTGCTTTAATTTTCTGCAGAATTTGAGCAGATATTTCTTGAGGAGTAAATGTTCGACCTTCAGCTTCAACAACTGCCATTCCATCCCGACCGGATTTAATCGCATACGGCAACCACTTCATGTCAAATTGCACGGATTTGTCTGTAAACTTGCGTCCCATTAATCTTTTTATGGAGAAAATTGTTCTCTTAGGCTTCAGAACCATCTGCCGTTTGGCAACATCGCCCACGACATGGGAAATCGGATCAACAACAGACGGAATAACATTGCGTCCTTCCGTAGAATAGATAACTTTGGGAGCTCCTCCCTCCATTACTGCAACGCATGAATTTGTTGTACCTAAATCAATTCCAATTATTTTTCCCATATTATTTCCCTTTCCCTACGCTTACCTGCGCTGGTCTTAAAACTTTATCATACAACATGTAGCCTGTTCTTAATTCTTCTATAACTTTTCCGTCTTC
>Ga0209541_10003299_pt1 | contig 29777 bp, 21 predicted proteins | sample RifCSPlowO2_01_FD_184027 | JGI IMG/M metagenome (GOLD analysis project Ga0209541, IMG submission 184027) | Groundwater microbial communities from Rifle, Colorado - Rifle CSP2_plank lowO2_0.1 (SPAdes) (version 2) | ecosystem: Environmental > Aquatic > Deep subsurface > Groundwater | place... | reverse complement strand
AATTATCGACATTATCAGGAGCAATCTCACCTATGTGGGTGCGGTTCTGGGAGGATTGCTACTGGTTATCCTGGGTATGGTTGTTGTCAAACGCCGTCAGAGTGAGACTGCAATAGAGATCCCGCAAAGTGCTTTCCCTGATTTCGATGATCTTGCAGATCAGCCAAAGGATTTCCATGCGGAAGATGCAACCGATCTCGGCACGGCACTGGTTGATTCCGAGGCCATTACCATACTGCCCGGTTCAGAAGATGAAACAAGTGAGCTGGAATTTGAAAAACAGGATGCTACGCAGATTGTATCACCGCCGGTAGAAAAAAAGATGCCAGTCCCAGCCCCAGCCCCAGCACCTGAAGAGGAAGAAGATCCAATTACTGAGGTCAATTATTTCCTGGCTTATGAGCAATATGATCAGGCCGAAGAACTGGTCAAGAAAGTCATCGCAAAAGATCCTGATAATCTTGAAAATCATACCAAGTTACTCGAAGTATATTATGCAGCCAATAACAAAAAGGGATATGAGCAGGCTGCACGTGTTCTGCACGACAAGGTTCATGGGAAGGGGGACTACTGGAGTATGGCGGTAGCCATGTGGCAGGAAATTTCTCCAAACCGCGCATTATTTGCGGCATCAGCAGGTGATGAAGAAGACAAGGCTACAGTGACCAGTGGCGGAGGCATAGTCAATATTACCGGTGATGAAAGTGCCCCCGACTCAGGTCTGGATTTCGATCTGGATATGACCTCCGGTGCTGAAGAAGTTCCGGATATGGTTGCAGCGGATGAAAGTGAAGATGGAGACATACTGGATGTAACTGCTGCAATCGATATGGACGAAGAAGAAGTACTTGATGTGACTGAAGCGGCTGATATTGAAAGTGCCGGGGATGGCGTAGCCCCGGCAGAATCCAAGTCCGCAGATGATAACTCGCTCGATTTCTCATTTGACCTGGAAGAAGACAAAAAGCCGGAAGAACCCGCTGCGGACGCGCTGGACATCTCACAGGATGTGTCGCAGGCAGAAGGTGAAGTTGCAGCGGCCGATGACAACGCACTGGATTTCTCATTTGACCTGGAAGAAGAGAAAAAGCCGGAAGAACCCGCGGCGGACGCGCTGGACATCTCACAGGATGTCCTACAGGCAGCAGAAGATGAGGAAGCAGCGGCGGCAGAAGATAACGCACTGGATTTCTCATTTGACCTGGAAGAAGACAAAAAGCCGGAAGAACCCGCTGCGGACGCGTTGGACATCTCACAGGATGTGTCGCAGGCAGAAGGTGAAGTTGCAGCGGCCGATGACAACGCACTGGATTTCTCGTTTGACCTGGAGCAAGACGAAAAGAAGCATGAAGCTGCACCCGATGTTCTGGATACGTCATTTAATGTCACTGATGATGAAAAAACCGGAAAGGCCGATCTTCTTGATGTCACTTCAGGCATCAGTTTTGATAATGGAGATGAATCCCCGAAGATTGAAACCGGTACAAATGAGCAGTCCGGCGATGATTTGCTTGATGTGACAAAGACCAGGAACTTTGAACCGGATAGTGATGCAGATCTTCTTGATGTAACCGCTGCAGCGGGTGACAGTATGGATGCGGATGAGTTGCTCGATAATACCAAAGCCGGTGCAGTAAGAGAAGCAGATGATAATCTGCTTGATTTTGAGTTGTCACCGGATGATGGCGGTGAGAATGATGTGAATGAGCAAGATCTGACCTTTGCAGGTATTGATATTACGTCAGGTGATGACAGCTCTGACCTCGGGATTGATTTTAATTTTGATAAAGAAACTGAATCTGCTGAAGCGCCCGATGCACAGCCTGATATCGATATGGAAGGTACCATGCAGTTACCAAAGCGTGCTGCGCTGGATACAGATATAGAGATAGAGGACGAAGCACCATCAGGGGATGAATTTGAACTCGTGATAGACGAAGAAGAAGATGACGCTGATCATACTATTATGGTTCCACGTTCTGCCGGTACTGCCCAGCAATCAGAAGAAGATGAAATTGCCAGTCAACTGGATTTGGCCAAGGCCTATGTTGAACTTGGAGATTCAGACAATGCAAAGACCATACTGAATGAAATCATAGCTGTTGGCAATGATGAACAACGTCAGCAAGCCCAGGAGTTACTGGGTCAGATATAATTCTGTCAATATCCACATCTTGTTACATCGATAACAAAGCTCAACATCATTTTTCAACCATCACCAGCGGGTTACGCAAAGGTGTTTTCATTCTGTCGGGTGTTCATATATGAAAATTGTCCTGGGTCTGGAATACTCTGGTACACAATATTCAGGCTGGCAACGGCAGAAACATGCCAGATCAATTCAACAATATGTTGAAGATGCATTGTCCCGGGTTGCGGATCAGACCGTGAAAGTCCAATGCGCCGGACGCACGGACACCGGTGTGCACGCCCTGCATCAGGTTGCACACTTTGAAACGGATGCGGTACGTGAAATGCGTTCCTGGGTGCTGGGTGGTAATGTGAACCTTCCGCAGGATATCAGCATCCTGTGGGTGAGACCCGCCGCTGATGATTTTCATGCCCGCTACTCGGCTACGGGCCGCAGCTATCGTTATATTATTCTGAACCGATCTGCGCGGCCGGGCATATACAATCACAGAGTGACCTGGGAGTGCCGGTCGCTGGATGAACACAAAATGCAGCAGAGTGCGGATTGTCTTGTAGGGGAACATGATTTCACCTCATACCGCGCGGTTGATTGTCAGTCCAATAGTCCAGTGCGAAGAGTGCGGCGGCTGGATGTGAACAGAATAGGTGACACAGTGATTATTAATATAGAGGCCAATGCCTTTCTGCATCATATGGTCAGGAATATTGCGGGCGTTCTGATGGAAATCGGCATGGGCAAGGCGCCCGTAGAATGGTCGCAGCAGGTATTGGATGCCAGGGACAGGACGGTGGGGGGCGTCACAGCAGCACCGGACGGTTTATATCTTATGAATGTAACCTATCCGGAAAAATTCAATATTCCCGTACTGGCGGAATTTAACCTTTTGGCGGTTACACAGTAATCGCATCAAATCTGGTAAAATTATTTTTTGATTCAACAGGTTTATCCGGTGAAGAAGTTATCTGAAAGTCCTGAATATGCAAGGGTAAGGGTGAAGATCTGCGGTATTACCCGTCCGCAGGATGCCCTGGCAGCCGCATGTCTGGGGGTTGATGCCGTCGGTCTGGTGTTTTATCCGGCAAGTCCACGGGCTGTCACTATCCAGGCAGCTTGCGCAATTGTTGATGTTTTACCCCCGTTTGTATGCAAGGTGGGTTTATTCGTTAATGCAGCACCTGATGAAATCACCAGGGTACTGGAAACCGTTGCTCTGGATGTCCTCCAGTTCCATGGAGATGAGGAACCGGAGCTATGCTCATATCACTCGAAACCATTTATCAAGGCAGTCAGAATGCAGGATAATGTGAATCTGAATGCTGCCGCAATCCGTTATGCTGATGCCTCTGCATTATTGCTGGATACCTATGTTGAAGGTTTGCACGGCGGGACCGGCCATGCATTTGACTGGTCCAGAATACCGGCACATACCGGCAAACCGTTGATTCTGGCAGGTGGCCTTACTCCGGCAAATGTTGCTGTCGCAATTGAGCAGACCAAACCGTATGCGGTGGATGTCAGCGGTGGTGTAGAATCAGCCAAAGGTATCAAGGACGCAGGAAAAATCGCGGAATTTATTCGAGAGGTCAGAAATGCAAAAATCCGGTCCGGTTAAAGCCGTGGAAGTCACGGCGAATGAAGAAATGAAACTGCCTGATGCCAGAGGCCATTTTGGACCCTATGGTGGACGGTTTGTCGCAGAGACATTAATGGGCCCGCTTGAAGAATTGACCCGTGCATATGAACGTTATCTCAAGGATCCGGAATTTCTTGCCGAACTGGACAGGGAATTAAAACACTACGTTGGCCGGCCTTCACCTCTTTATCATGCGAAACGCTGGTCGGAAAGACTGGGTGGCGCGCAGATCTATCTTAAACGTGAGGACCTTAATCATACCGGTGCGCACAAGATAAACAACACTGTGGGTCAGGCCCTGCTGGCACACCGTATGGGCAAAACCCGGATCATTGCAGAGACTGGCGCTGGCCAGCATGGTGTTGCCAGTGCCACTGTTGCGGCCAAACTGGGACTTGAATGTGTTGTTTACATGGGTTCAGAAGACATCAAACGGCAATCCGTCAATGTGTTCAGGATGAAATTGCTGGGCGCGAGAGTTGTTGCAGTCGAGGCCGGATCGAAAACCCTGAAAGATGCCTTGAATGAAGCCATGCGTGACTGGGTCACGAATGTAGATGATACATTTTATATTATCGGTACTGTTGCCGGTCCACACCCCTACCCGGCGATGGTGCGTGATTTCCAGGTGGTTATAGGACGTGAGACCAGGCAGCAATGCCTCGATATGACTGGCCATCTGCCTGATGCGCTGGTGGCCTGTGTGGGCGGCGGGTCCAATGCCATCGGACTTTTTTATCCTTTTATAAAAGACAGCAATGTCCGGATGTACGGGGTTGAGGCAGGTGGTGACGGTATAGAAACCGGCCGTCATGCTGCCCCATTGAATGCCGGGAGTCCTGGGGTATTACATGGTAACCGGACTTACCTGATGGAAGATAAAAATGGTCAAATTATAGATACACACTCGATATCCGCAGGGCTGGATTATCCCGGTGTGGGCCCCGAACATGCCTGGCTGAAGGATACCGGCCGTGCCCGGTATGTAGCGATAAATGATGATGAAGCGCTGGCCGCTTTTCATAACCTGACCCGTACCGAAGGTATCATGCCGGCGCTGGAATCCAGTCATGCCCTGGCCTATACAGAAAAACTTGCGCCGCAAATGTCCAGAGACGAGATTATTGTAGTCAACCTGTCCGGACGTGGTGACAAGGACATACAGACCGTTGCAGTTCGTGAAGGAATCAGTTTGTGAGGAGCTGACATGAATAACCGGGAAAGATTAATAGAGTTGATAGCAGACTATAAACTGGACCGCAGACAGGTCGCCGAACTGGTCAGTGTCAAACGTGATACGGTAGACCATTGGCTGACATCGAATGAATCAAAAAGTCATGAAGAGATACCCGATATGGCGATTGAATTGCTTGAAATAAAACTCAGGCAAATACCGCCGGCGTAGGAAAACTTAACATCTATCTTAAGAAATCATCCGGTTATCTGATCCCTGGTATTCCTTTTAATATTTTCTTTATCGTTGGAGCGACAGATAAAACATTTATGAGTCGAATAAAAGATTGTTTTGACAATCTGCATAAGTGCGGTGGCAAGGCACTGGTTCCTTTTATCACTGCCGGTGATCCGGATCCGGAAACAACCCTGCCATTGATGCAAGCTCTGGTCAGGGGCGGCGCGGATATCATAGAGCTGGGTGTCCCGTTTTCTGATCCGATGGCGGATGGTCCGGTAATTCAACGATCCAGTGAACGTGCCTTGAAACATGCTACCAGTCTGAATGATGTACTGCGTATCGTTGCAAACTTTCGAAAAGAAAATCAAAAAACGCCGGTTGTCCTGATGGGTTATCTCAATCCGGTAGAGGTGATGGGTTATCAGGAGTTTGCCAAACGCGCAAGTGAGGCTGGTGTAGACGGAGTTCTGTTGGTTGATTTGCCGCCCGAAGAGTCAGATGAATTGCAATTGGCATTGAATCGTTATGATCTCAACCAGGTTTTTCTGTTGTCACCGACTACCAGTGATGAACGGCTGGCATTGATCTGCTCCAAAGCGAGTGGTTTCCTGTATTATGTCTCACTCAAAGGGGTCACTGGCAGCAACCGTTTGAATGTTGATGATGTTGCCAAAAAAATCTCACATATACGGAGTAAAACGGGTCTCCCCATTGGTGTGGGCTTCGGGATCAAGGATGCAGCCACTGCCAGGGCGGTGGCCGGTTTCAGCGATGCTGTTATTGTGGGCAGTGCTCTGGTGGAGCGTATTGCGCAATTGGGCGAACACAAGGACAGACTGATTGAGGATGTCACTGTCTATCTAACTGAATTACGTACAGCGATTGATGCGCCCTGATCATCAGGCCTAATTATCAGGAATAAATAACAGAATTGATACTATGAGTTGGTTCAGAAAGCTCATCCCGTCCCGCATTAAGACGACCACTACCTCGAAGAGGACAGTGCCTGAGGGTGTGTGGAGCAAATGTGATAAATGTAATGCCGTACTGTACCGGGCAGAACTCGACCGTAATCTGGAAGTCTGCCCAAAATGCTCGCATCACATGCGTATACGTGCGCGTACCAGGCTGGAATGTTTTCTTGATCCGGAACCACGTGTTGAAATAGGCGCAGGGATCACACCGGTAGACAAGCTGAAATTCCGTGACTCAAAAAAATACAAAGACCGGTTGAGTCAGGCCCAGAAAAAAACAGGCGAACAGGATGCATTGATAGTCATGATGGGGCAGTTGAAGGACATCCCGCTGGTGGCCTGTGCCTTTGAATTTGAATTCATGGGCGGATCCATGGGTTCCGTGGTTGGCGAACGTTTTGTCCGCGCAGTAGAGGCTGCCATCGAGCATCATATTCCACTTGTATGTTTTTCTGCGAGTGGTGGTGCCAGGATGCAGGAAGCCATCCTGTCACTGATGCAGATGGCCAAGACCAGTGCGGCACTGGGGTTATTGAGTGAAAGGAACATACCTTATATATCTGTCATGACTGATCCGACCATGGGCGGCGTCTCGGCGAGCCTGGCCACTCTGGGTGATATCAATCTTGCTGAACCAGGTGCCCTGATAGGTTTTGCCGGACCACGTGTGATTGAACAGACAGTCAGGGAGACCTTGCCTGAAGGGTTTCAGCGCAGTGAATTCCTGCTGGAACATGGTGATATTGATATGATTGTTGACCGGCGCGAAATGCGTGATCGAATTGCCTCCTTGCTGGCCAAAATGACACACCGTCTGGAACCTGTTACCGCACAATAAACTGTAAATATGCAAGCCAGTACACTAAATATTCTCCCCGTCGCTGGAACCATGCGTTTTAATACCTTGCAGGAGTGGCTCACCTGGCAGGAGGGGTTGCATTTCACATCGATTGATCTCGGACTGGATCGATGCATGGCCGTTGCAGAAAGGATGGGATTGCTGCAACCGGATTATGCTGTTATCAGTGTTGCCGGCACAAATGGCAAGGGCTCCAGTGTCAATATGCTGAGGAGTATACTGATGAATGCCGGTTATAATACGGGGAGTTATACCTCCCCACACCTTATCCGTTACAACGAACGCATCTGTCTGAATGGTGTAGAGGTGACAGATGAGATGCTGTGTGTATCTTTTGACCGGATCGATCGTGCACGTGGTGATATTTCACTGACTTATTTTGAATTTGGCACACTGGCTGCACTTGATATCTTCAAGCATGCAGGGATTGGTATTGCCGTACTGGAAGTCGGGTTGGGCGGACGCCTGGACGCTGTTAATTGTGTAGATGCAGATGTGGCATTGATCACCGCAATCGACCTTGACCATCAAAACTGGCTGGGCCCGGACCGCGAATCCATCGGCAGGGAAAAGGCGGGTATCATGCGCAGTCATGCCCCTGCAGTTTGTTCTGACCCTAATCCCCCGGCTGCAATATTTGATCATGCCAGTCAACTGGGAACAAAATTATATATACCAGGCCGGGATTACCGGCATAAGGTCACCGGTGATACCTGGCAATGGCAGTGGGGTTCCACAAGTTATACCGGCTTGCCGCAGCCTTCTCTGTATAATCCTGAGCAGATGGCGAATGCTGCTGGTGTGTTGACGGCATTAACAGTATTATCGGACCGCTTTCCCGTGGACATTCAAGCCATCCGGAAAGGGTTGCAGGAGTTCAACCTGGCCGGGCGCTTCCAGATTGTCCCGGACAAGGCGCAGTTGATACTGGATGTGGCGCATAATTGCCAGTCCGCTGCACTACTCGTGCGGAACCTGAAGGCGTTACCGTTGCAGGGCAAGACGCATGTATTGATTGGCATGCTGAAAGACAAGGATCATCGTGCCATTTTCCGGGAGATGTCCGAGATTGCGGATTTCTGGCATATTATCACCCTGGACAATCCGCGGGGTGCTGATAGTCATATGCTGAGTGAAGTTCTGGCAGGAATGGGTTTGAACCGGAATATAAGCTGTTACAATTCAGCCGCTGATGCCCTGAACAATATCCGCGAAATTGTAGAACCGCAGGATCGCATAGTAATTACCGGATCGTTCCTCACAGTGGGGGCGGCCATCATTCATCTCAAGCTGCAACATTAATTACGAATGGAACAAGGTCTGAAAGAACGTCTGGTTGGCGCAGCAGTCATTGTTATACTTGCGGTGATCTTCATCCCTATGTTGCTGGATGATACTGAAGATCAGGAAGTTGTGATCACTGAAACCAATATCCCTCCAAAACCGGAAAACATGCCTTTACCACCTTCGGTAGATGAACGCATCATACCGGCGGACAGTAATTTCAGTTCGCGCATCATACCGGTGCAGGAAGAACCTGCCGTTGAAGAAGTGAAAGAACCCGTTGTTCAGAAAACAGAAGAGGCTGTCCCGCCAGCTGAAAAAAAAGAAACTACGTCACCAAAACCTGCACAAACCGCCGGACAAAAATCTGCCGCAGCAGCCGGTAAAAATGATGAGCCTGCAACCAACGTGGGCGTGTCTGCATGGGTAGTACAACTGGGCAGTTTTTCCAGTGAAAAAAATGCCCAGGAACTCAATCAAAAGCTTAAACAGGCAGGTTTCCGATCATTTGTGGAACCACTCAAGCAGAATAATACTACCTCATATCGTGTGCGTGTTGGCCCCGAACTGAGGCGTTCTGATGCACAGATAATCAAGGAAAAGCTGAAGAGCACCATGCAGATCGAAGGTATCATTGTCCACTATCCCTGAATCTATCTTTACTCACTGGTGATTAAGACGTGCAAACAGCCGATATAATCATACTGGTTGTTATTGCAATACCGGCCCTGGCCGGTGTGATCTATGGATTTTTGAACATTGTTTTTTCCCTGCTGGCCTGGGCCCTGGCACTGGGTATTGCGGCCAAATTTACCCCATGGTTCTCACCCATGCTGGAAGCCTCGATAGAAACACCTATACTCAGGCTTGTCCTTGCCTTTACGGGATTATTTATTATCAGCCTGGTGATACTGACGGGCATCGGTTTTCTTGTTGTAAAATTACTGGGCAGGACCGGGCTTACCGCCACCGATCGCATTCTCGGTCTGTTATTCGGTACGGGTCTGGGTGCGATAATTGTCCTGGTCGTGGTATTCCTGGCGGGGTTTACGGCGATCCCCATGGAAGAAGGATGGGAGAAGTCACTCCTCTTGAAACCGTTTGAGCGGGTTTCCGTCTGGGCACAGCAGTATCTGCCGGAATCGATGGCAAAATATCACAGTTATGAAAAGATAGAGCCTGTATTGGAAGACTATCAACCTGAACCAGAGACTGATACATAAGTGATGCGATGTGCGGGATTATCGGAATAGTCGCTAAAAGTTACGTCAACCAGGCCATCTATGATGGTTTGACTGTACTGCAGCACCGTGGCCAGGATGCAGCCGGCATGGTGACTTATGATCAGGGCAGGCTGTATCTGCGCAAAGATAACGGTATGGTACGGGATGTCTTCCACACCCGCCACATGCTGAACCTCAAGGGCAACATGGGCATCGGTCATGTGCGTTATCCCACCGCCGGTTGCTCATCCTCGGCTGAGGCGCAACCATTCTATGTGAATTCTCCTTACGGCATTACACTTGCACACAATGGCAACCTCACCAATGGTGAGGAATTGAAACAGGATCTGTTCATAGAAGACCTGCGCCATCTGAACACCGATTCCGATTCGGAGGTATTGCTGAATGTCCTGGCCAGGGAACTGGAACGTCTCGGCAAGGTCCGCCTTGAGGTCGATGATGTGTTTGACGCCGTCAGCAGACTGTACCAGCGCTGCCGTGGCGGCTATGCCGCTGTGGCCATGATCACAGGTTTTGGTGTGCTTGGTTTCCGCGATCCCAACGGTATACGGCCCGTTGCCTTCGGTGAGCGGGATACGGATAAGGGCAAGGAATATATTATCGCCTCTGAAAGCGTCGCCATTGATGCACTGGATTTCAATTTAATCAGGGATATTGCACCAGGCGAGGCGGTATTCATCACGACTGATGGCAAGTTATACACCCGGCAATGCGCCGAGCATCCAAGATATTCACCCTGCATCTTTGAGTATGTCTATCTGGCCAGACCGGATTCCATTATTGACAATATATCGGTGTACAAGGCCAGGTTGCGCATGGGTGAAACGCTGGCAAGGAAGATAATGAGACTGCGACCGGACCATGATATCGATGTTGTTATCCCTATTCCCGATACCGGACGCACATCAGCATTGCCACTGGCCTTTAATCTCGGACTGAAATACCGGGAAGGTTTTATCAAGAACCGTTATATCCCGCGCACTTTCATCATGCCCGGCCAGGCAGTACGGAAAAAATCGGTACGGCAGAAACTGAATGCCATCGACCTCGAGTTCAGGGACAAGAATGTGCTTCTCGTCGATGATTCCATCGTGCGTGGGAATACTTCAAGCGAGATCATTCAGATGGCAAGAGATGCAGGGGCCAATAAAGTATATTTTGCCTCTGCAGCTCCCCCGGTATGTTATCCGAATGTCTACGGGATAGACATGCCATCAGTCAACGAACTGATCGCACACAACAGGACTGAAGAGGAAGTTGCAAAATTGATAGGCGCTGACTGGTTAATCTACCAGGACCTTGATGATTTAATAGAAGCAGTCAGTGCCGGTAATCCGGACATCAAGGATTTTGATTTGTCCTGTTTCAACGGAAAATATGTCACGGGTGATATCAATCAGGATTATCTGAACCATATTGATCAGATGCGCAATGACGGCGCCAAATCCAGACAGGAAGGGAACGAAGAAAACCTGATTGATCTGTCAAACAGCGTTTGAACGGATCACCAATCCGCTAGTTGATTGTTATCCCCGTATATTGATAGCTTTGCCCGGGCGCCCGTGATTGCAATACCATCTCCAGAATAGTTATTGCTTCCAGCATGCCATTTTCAAAGATTCTTGCGGTGTCCGCATCAACATTGTCAGAAGCCAGTATTTTTTCAAAACTTGCCGGAGGCAGATCACCGAATGCCTTTTTATAAAGCGCAACATACATGGATAACAGCCTGACGCAATGAACCAGCTCAGGTTTGCCACAATCATTCACGAGTGATTGCAATTCAATTTCCTTGTCTTTGATATCGACAAGGTCAAACTCTGTGTTTTTCATTGTAATTCCTTGCTTTAGTACGGGTGGATAATGGCAAGCAAGGTTTATACCTATCTCGATAATCAATAATAATCAATATGTTATAAATATCAGGCCATGCCGGATATGTGTTATGACGTCTGCATTTAACGACGAAAAAGACAAGTGAAGCCATTACCTGCATTGATGGTGTTGCATCGGTACACCGCCCGGCATCCACCGCCCGGATCTTGATACACAATTGTGAAATCACTCACAAATAATTGAAATCTGTATGTGATTTCCCTCGCAGTAAAGAGTATTCCCCATTGATGATAGTGAATGTATCCACTATTAATGTATCCAGACTTAAGAAACGGCCCGCAAATAGCGGAAATAATTTTATCGAGGGAAATGTCATTTTCATGAACGATAAGAAACCTGAAAACATCGTCAGTATGGCGAGTTACAAAACCCATATGAACAAATTGAATACAGATTCACTGGAACTGCTGAATGAATGCCGCGACTTGATGACAGATCGCCTGTCACATGGTTTGTCTGTCATGCTGAATATGGCAGACGATATCCTGTTTGATCTGGTGCAGAAAAGCGGCCCGTCTGAACATCATTATTATTTCAATGCCATGCGCGAAGTACGCCTGAAAAGGACATCCATTGAAGCTGACTTCAAAGAGAATTTTTCAAACCTGTTTAGTAATTCTATTAGTATGAATATAAACAGTGATGATTCTGTATCAGAAAAAAGCGCTGACAAGGAAATTGATATTGAGGAATCCATCGCATTGAATGCCACGGTTGGAAAGGTCCGGCATGATTGCCACGAGGCATTATTTACCCTGGACCAACGCATGTGTGAATTACTCAGCAGTGAGAAAGTAGAAAAACGCCTGAACCCGGTCCGGCCGGAAACAGTCTGCACCGCATTTCAGAAGGCATGTCAGAATATTGAGTCAGGAATCGAGATAAAACTGATCCTGTTCAAGCTGTTTGAGAAATATGTAACCTCAAGCCTGCATACTGCTTATGTGGACATAGATACATTACTGTGTGAGAAAAAGATCAGCACGGAGACCAGGCCTGTCTCCAACACTTACATGCTGACAGATGCAGCCGGAAACCCGCAAAATCATACCCGGCACGATGCCGGCATTACCAGGGACAAGAATTATTTTATCGTTGCCAATCGCATCATCAGAAACGAGATCACGAAACATCTTGGCGATACGACTATGCCGGTATTTATCAGGGATTTTCTTTTTAATCACTGGAGCAAACTGCTTTTGAAAATCTACATCAAGGTGGGTGTTGATTCCCAGGCCTGGGTACATGCCGTAGAAGTGATTGATGATCTTGTAAATTGCATAGGCAAAGAGATTTCAGCTAAAGACAAACTGAACCTGGAGCCGGTCATGCCTAACCTGATACAACGGCTGAAATTCGGCATGAACGTGATTCCGGTTACACCTGTTATCAGGGAAGAGTTTATTGCGGAGTTGAAACAATATCATCATGACTTGATAGATATTGCCAGAGCAGCCAGGCCGTCAGAAAAACAACCCAGCTGTGAAGATATCACCGTCCCATCCTTCAGGATCAGTAGAAGTAAAACCCCTTTCACGGATGAACTGCTGGTGGATAACAAAAACGGTGACAAAACGGACTTCGACATGGAGTGATGCAGTAAAATATTGATATTCCACTGAATCCGTATCAGCCAGTGATCCGGATATATTATTTCCTGATATCTGGCTTCTCATATCCGTAAAGTGTTGCTATCCTAATGTCAAGGGGCGGCTGTACATTCAATTGTGCAGCCAAGCATCAAAGTATAAAGGCATATACTACTGTATTAAGGATAGCAGGAACGATGGAACAAACTACGGACACGGACAAGCTGGATACAGGTCTCGCTTGTATTGTTATTATTTCACATTTACATGGACTGCCTGCCAATCTTTCACAACTCCGCCACCAGTTCGGTGTATCAGGTAAGGAATTCACAACCACAGAAATACTCAGGGCCGCAAAGTCTCTTGGTCTCAAGGCTAAAGAAATTATTTTTGACTGGTCCTGTTTAAACAGAATACAACTACCAGCCATCGCCCAGCATAACGACGGGCATTATTTCATACTGGCACAAGTTAAGGATGATAAGGTACTGGTTCAGGATCCGCTGGAAAAACGCCCACTGGCCATTATTTCAGAAGATTTCCAGAAAAAATGGAATGGAAAACTAATTCTCTTAACGAAACGGGCCGGTCTGCTGGGTGAATTCAGGCGTTTTGATTTCTCCTGGTTTGTACCGTTCATATGGAAATACAAGAAACTGTTGGGTGAGGTACTGCTGGCCTCATTCTTTATCCAGTTATTTGCCTTGATTACGCCATTATTTTTCCAGGTCGTCATCGATAAGGTCCTGGTGCACCGGGGGTTGACCACACTGGATGTGCTCGCGGTGGGTCTGTTGGTAGTTTATGTTTTTGATGTATTGCTGAATGGTCTGCGTAATTATGTCTTTTCCCATACCACCAATCGCATAGACGTCGCACTGGGCGCAGATCTGTTCAGACATCTGCTCAGATTGCCTCTGAATTATTTCCAGGCCAGACGCGTGGGTGACACAGTAGCCCGTGTCCGGGAACTGGACAGTATCCGCAATTTTATTACTGGTTCTGCAGTAACATTGATTATCGATCTGTTTTTTACCTTTGTCTTTTTTGCTGTGATGTATCTTTACAGCCCGATATTGACTTATGTGGTCCTGGGTACCATTCCTTTTTATATTTTATTGGCAATAGTAATAACACCCATCCTGCGGGCAAGATTGCACGAAAAATTCAATCGGGGTGCTGAAAACCAGGCCTTTCTGGTGGAATCGATTAACGGCATTGAAACACTCAAGACCAGTGCTGTTGAGCCACAAAGCCAGCGTCGTTGGGAAGAACAATTGGCCGCCTACGTCAGGGCCAGTTTCATGGCTACCAATCTGGGTAATATTTCGGGTCAGGTCGCATCATTTATTAACAAGCTCACGATATTATTGATCCTCTGGATTGGCGCCAGGCTGGTTATAAACGGTGATTTGAGTGTTGGGCAACTGGTGGCATTTAATATGCTAGCGGCCCGGGTCAGTAGTCCTATACTGCGTCTGGTACAACTTTGGCAGGACTTTCAACAAGCCGGCATCTCGGTACAGCGGTTGGGTGATATATTAAATGTCAAACCGGAACCCACCTATTCTCCTGGGCGGGCCTCGTTACCGCAGCTTGCAGGCCGCGTAAGTTTTGATGGAGTCACTTTCCGGTATCGGCCGGATGGCCCGGAGGTCCTGCGTAACATTTCATTACAGGTGCACCCCGGCGAAATTATTGGGATCGTTGGTCGTTCCGGTTCCGGCAAAAGTACGCTGGCCAAATTGATACAACGGCTTTATGTACCGGAAAGCGGCCGGGTGCTGGTGGATGGTGTGGATCTGGCCATGGTGGATACCGTATGGTTACGGCATAACATCGGTGTTGTTCTGCAGGAAAACTTTTTATTCAATCGTTCCGTGCGGGAAAATATTGCTCTTACCGATCCAGCCATGCCCATGGAACGGGTCATCCATGCTGCAAAGCTTTCCGGCGCCCATGAGTTCATTCTGGAATTGCCGGAAGGCTACGACACCATCGTAGGTGAACATGGCTGTAATCTTTCCGGTGGCCAACGTCAGCGTATCGCCATTGCCCGTGCGCTCATCACCAATCCACGTATACTTATTTTTGATGAAGCCACCAGTGCGCTGGATTATGAATCGGAATATATCATCCACCAGAACATGCGTTACATTTGCAAGGACCGCACGGTATTTATCATTGCCCATCGCCTGAGCGCAGTCAGAAACGCCAACCGGATACTCGTAATAGAAAAAGGCCAGATCGTCGAGAGCGGCACACACCGGGAATTGATTGAAAAACCAGGTTATTACGCACGTTTATATGCACATCAAACCGGTTTGTTTAACAGCGCAGTCAATGAAACATGAAGTTGTTATTTGTTATGGCGGGCAACATATTCATCGAGCAGATTCCGGATCATCTTCTGGTACTGTACATGATGCTTGGCCGCCTGCTTTTTAAAGAATTCCAGACTGGAGCGGCTTAATGATATGGTAATTTTCTGCCTGTCTTGCCTGAATACCAGTTTGTCCGGTGGAGGAAGAAAGTCTTTCACGATCTCAAGTTCACCAACAGGTTCATCTCCCGGTGGAAGATCAGTATATTTTATTTTTTTCTTCATAAATTTTCTTGCCTCTGCGCCAACGTCCAGCGCCGATAATACGAATAACATTTTCCCGATAGGTAAACCTTACCGTCATAATGGATTCTCTTGTTTTACCAATGCAAAAATACCTGTTTCCGGTAATGTTGTGAGTCACATCACGCACAATAATTCTCTGTGGGTCTGCAAAAACAGTCTCAGCTTCGGAGAAAGAAATACCGTGTTTCAGACGGTTTTGCATGTCCTTAACCATATCCCATTCAAAGCTTTCCTTGCTCATTCGCCAAGTTTAGGGCATAGCCATAATAAAAGAAATATATATAACCATATAAATATACATACGATATGAACAAGAACGAAGCACTGGAATTCTTGCCCGCTGTCCTGGAAATCCAGGCAACCCCGCCGTTACCCATCAGCCGCTATATTCTCTGGGCGATCATATTGTTTTTCATTTTCACGGTAGTGTGGGCAAGTATTGGTGAGGTGGATATCGTCGGTGTGGCACAGGGCAAGATCATTCCAAGCGGTAAGATCAAGATTATTCAGCCGCTGGAAACAGGAGTAGTGCGTAGCATCCTGGTCAAAGAAGGCGAACGGGTTGAAGCAGGTCAACCTCTCATTGAACTCGATACCACCCTCGCAGGTGCCGATCATCTATCCATCAAGGAACAACAACTTGTCTTCAAGCTTGACCGCGTCAGACAGTTAACCATTCTGAATACACTTAACAAAGATCAAACGTCTATTGATCATTTCAACGGTTTATCAGAAGCCACACCTGAACAAATCCGGTTACAAAAAGAGCGGGCCAGGAGTTCATTAAATGAATATCAGGCAAAAATTGGGGCATTAAAAGACGAACAGCGGCAACGGCAGGCAGAACGCAATGCCGTCGATCAACGCATACAACAACTTGATGCCACCCTTCCACTGATTACAGAACGCGCTAAATCACTGGAGGAAATGGCCAAAAAAAACATGCTGCCGCGTGTACAATGGCTGGAACTCGAACAGGAGCGGATCGAACAGGTCAAGGAACGGGACGTGCAAAAAAATAATCTGGACAGTCTCGGTGCGGCCATTGCCAATATCAATCAGCGTTTGGCAGCACAAAAAGCAGAGTTTGAATCACAAATATTAACTGAACTGGCTGATGCGGAAAACCGGATTGCCGCCTTTGAACAGGAAAAGGTCAAGGCCAAAAAGCGGGTTACATTACAAAAATTAATCGCCCCGGTCTCCGGGAAGGTGCACCAGTTGGCCGTACATACTATTGGTGGTGTGGTCACGCCCGCGCAGGAACTCATGCATATCGTCCCGGATGAAGATGCCGTCGAAGTAGAAGCCTGGTTGCCGAACAAGGACATTGGTTTTGTGCATGAAGGCCAGGCAGCAGAAATCAAAGTGGAAACTTTTCCCTTTACCAAATACGGTGTGATCGAAGCAGAGATACTTAATGTATCCAATGATGCTACACCCGATGAATATCTGGGACTCGTTTATGCCATGCGTGTGAAGATGCACAAAACCATCATGAAAGTAGAAGAAAAAATGATCAATCTTTCACCCGGCATGGCGGTGACTGTGGAAGTCAATCTGGGCAAGCGCAGGTTGATTGAATATTTGTTGAGTCCCTTGCTGAGGTATAAAGATGAGAGTGTGAGGGAGAGGTAATTATGGCCAAGAAAAAAAGAACAAATGAAATGAGTGTAATTCCTTTGAAGAGCATTACAAACGCAATTCTTTTTATTCGTGGTCATAGGGTTATTTTGGATTCAGATCTGGCGAATCTTTATGAAGTTGAAACCAAGGCGCTTACCAGAGCAGTCAGGAGAAATATTGAGCGTTTCCCAGAAGATTTCATGTTTCAATTAAATGACGAAGAATTTGAAAACTTGAGGCACCATTTTGGTACCTCAAGTCAATGGGGTGGTAGACGTTATCCACCCTATGCCTTTACGGAACAAGGTGTCGCCATGCTTTCCGGTGTTTTACATAGTGAGCGAGCTGTTCAGGTCAATATTGAAATTATGCGCACGTTTGTAAAATTGAGAGAAATGCTTTCCGGTCATAAAGATCTTGCCAAAAAACTGAATAACCTGGAAAAGAAATATGATGAGCAGTTTAAGGTCGTTTTTGATGCGATAAGACAATTGATGAACACGAACGATAACAAAAAGAAAAGATCGATTGGATTTGCTCCGTGGACAGATAATAAATTAAGGGAATTATGAGAATGTGATGGGGAGATGATAATTTTTAATTGTGAAATCAATCGAGCTTGATCCATTGATTTTCTTAATACTCTAAGTAGAGGAATATAAATATACCCTTTTCAGGGGATTCACCCATAAAGCAAACAGGATAATATTAATTATGTTTATAAAAATAAATGACGTGCATGGATGCACTAATGCCGCGGGGACATGATGTCTATGAGCGGTCTGTCACCTTTTTCTATGAGGCAGCAAATCTATCTGGGCGAAGAGCGGTTTGTCGAGGCATTACAGACCAAACAGGCAGATGGTCGAGATTTGACGGAAATTCCAGCAGGATCAAGGATCAAGGGGTCAGAGAACTTGAAAACGGAACAAGTTTTTAATACGCTATGAAACAGAATTATTACAAAGGAATTGTGATGCCTAGAAAGCCAAGGATCGTATTACCCGGCCATCCTGTTCACATCATTCAACGTGGCAATAACCGTAGTGCTACGTTTTACACAGACGATGATTATCGTTTTTATCTTGAAGCCTTACATAAGGCAAGCAAACAGTATCATTGCGCCATCCATGCCTATGTATTGATGACCAATCATGTTCATTTGTTGGTTACTCCAAAGACTGAAAGTGGAGTATCAAATTTGATGCAATCTGTCGGTCGGCGTTATGTCCGGTATATCAACCACACCTATCAACGTACAGGGACCTTGTGGGAAGGTCGTTTTAAGCACAGTCTGATTCAAGATAATTTTTATTATCTGATATGTTCAAGATATATTGAATTAAATCCTGTTCGAGCCGGGATGGTGGAGCGGCCAGAAGGCTACCCGTGGTCGAGTTACCCACATAATGCACAAGGCCAGCCAAACCCGCTCATTCAACCACATGCACTTTATCTGGCATTAGGTCAATCGAAGGACGAACGGACACAAAACTACCAGGCATTATTTCAAGTGCATATCGATCGCGACACATTGGAAGTAATACGTAAAGCGACAAATAAAGACCAGGTACTTGGCAATGATAAATTCAAAGCAGAAATCGAACAGATGTTGAATCGCAGAATAACCTCATACGAACATGGAGGAGACAGGAAAAGTGAAACATTCAAACAAACACAATAATAAAATGAGCTATAGGACTATTATCAAGTTCTCTAACCCCTTGATTTTATGACCCTAAGCTTCCTAGGCAACGATGTGCTCTATGGCGATGCCGACATTAGGCAATGGAGAACGGCAGCATGATTGGTTTATATATTTTAGTTGTTGGGAGCATATATTTTCTGCTTGCAGTGTTTACAACTTTTTGGCTTGCAAGTCGACCAAAAAAGACGATACATCAAATTACAATATTTACCTTTGTAGCCGCTATTTTTGTATTAATTCCTACTTGGGACATTATTCCAGGACGATTATATTTCGATCATCTGTGCGAGACTGAAGGTGGGTTAAAGATTTATAAACAAGTGGAGTTGCCTGCGGAATATTGGGATGAAAATGGAAATCCTAAGTTTATAAAAGATAATGGAGATGTTGATAGAGTAACACTCGATATTTTTTTTGATTTTTTTGTTGAAAAGAAAATGATTTCAGATGTTTTTCATATTCAATTAGTTAATTTCATCATTAAGGAAAAAAAATCGAAAACCCAAGTAGGTATATATTCAAGTTTTGGATATTTTAGTGGATGGTTAGTAAATAATAGTGGGATACATGTGCGAGGTGAAAGTTGTCCAGATCCAAACAAACGGCCTGCATTTTATGAGGCTATATTATTAAAAGTTGCAAGACCAAATATTAATATCAATTTTTAAGGAGTAACAACTATGTCAAGTGCAATCTCTTCATATTTTGAAAATGCACAATTGTCATTTGCTTCATATGCTGTTTTGCAAAACACCATGTCGCAAGAGCAATATATAAACAGCTTGATAAATAGTGCAGGCATGGCCACCCAACAAGCCATTGATTTTTCTAATACTTATAAAATTATTGATCAATTCACTGATACACTGAGCGGTTTCTCGGCGACAGTGTTTCAGAATAGGGAAACTCAGGAATACACCTTCGCTATCCGTGGCACGGAAGATATTATTGATATCTGGTACGCTGATATTCTAGGTATTGCATTAGATGGATCTGCACAGGCACAGATTAATGCCATGAATGCATATTTTGGTCGTTTAATTACTCCGGTAGAATTTGGTGGCCAAGGTTTACTTGACCAAGATGTCGTAGTAAATGTTGCTGGTCATTCGCTGGGTGGTCACCTCAGCACAGTCTTCACGTTGCAGTGGTACAATCATGTAAATCATGCCTATACCTATAACGGTGCAGGTACGGGTATTGGCGATTTAAGTGCGGCTATGGTTCAATTGATTGAGATATTGGGACTTGATCCTGGTACTCCACTTCCAAATGAGAAAATCACGAATCTCTATGGTGAACCTGGCTTGGAAGTAACTGCTGGCGTCGGCGTGCTATTCGGTGATGTTGTTCCAGCATTTATTGAAGATCAAGGTGTAATTCCAGGTAATCTCCTTATTGGCAATCATAGTATTTTGCATCTTGCTGATGCCCTAGCCATTTATAATCTGCTGGCCACCATTGATTCATCTCTCACAATATCAACGGGTACAGTGTTATTAGAATCGGTTTCGAACAACACGAATAATACTCTGGAAGAATTGGTGAATGCCCTAGGAATCTTGTTCAAAACAGGGACGACAATTACAACAGGAGATCGTGATCAACTTTACACACGTCTATCGGACATTAATGCTGCTTTGTTTGATACTAATGGGACATTGAAACCCAACTACCAAAACCTCACCATCACTCCCTTATTACAAAGCGACCCGGCGAATAAATTCAAAGTCCGGGCATTGGGACTGGATCTGGAAAATCCTGAAGACGCCATTGCCTATCGCTATGCACTGGTCAATCTCAATCCCTTTGTCATCACTGGAAACAATGCGCTGTATGAGGATAACCATAACCAGAACAGTGAACTGGATCTGTATGATGAAACCACCGGTGCAGGCACGTTAACGGAACAATACCTCGACGACCGTGCAAAGATGCTGGTAGCCAGGATCAGCCTGGGAATACAAGATTTGACCAGTGAACTGCCTCAGAACAGAACGGGTGAGATATACCAAGACAAGACGACTGGAGTCACCATCGATAACAGTTTCCCGGAATTGCCCATTGCGGGTAAGACGCAATACATCTTTGGCCGCGATATAGCTGGCGAGATAGAACTGTTACAAGGGAATGATAGTGTTGATCATCTCTACGGCCAGCGCGGTAACGATATTCTCATTGGTGGATTGGGTGCAGACTACCTGGAAGGCGGTGACGGTGATGACGTGTTGTACAGCAACGATCTGGCGCGCAACGACGATGGCGCCAAAGACATTCTGAAGGGTGGCAAGGGCAAGGACGCCTACTACGTGGGCCATCAGGATGAAATCGAGGACAGCGACCGGCAGGTGCAGTTTATCGAATTCAACGGGATTACCGTGGATGGCGTTTATGTGGAACTGGCGCCGGACTCGGGGGAATACAAGAACGAAGCCAATGGCTTATTCTTGACGGTGGCTGGTAATGATGCCAGGATTCGGCATGTTGCCGGGAGTCAGGTGATCTTTTTCACCATTACCAACTTCAAGGCAGACGGGCAGGGCTTCAACAACGGGGATTACAACATCACCCTGCTGGAAGAGACCCCGCCCCCGCCGGTGCAATACACTCCGACCGATAACGACGATGTGCTGGGCGTGGACGAGATAGGCACTACACTGGAAATCTATGACGGCCAGGGCGGGCCGCTGCTTGACACAATCACCTTTCCCACACCCCTTCAATCCATCGAAGGCCTGGGCGGCAGCGACATCATCCAGATTGATGCCGACATCCCCAACCTCGTGGTGTACGGCGACAGCCGTGGGCAGAACCCCGAACTGGACGGCGATGACTGGATCGAGATCGACCGTGTGCGGGTGGGGAACATTGAAACGGCCGGCGACACCACGCAAGGGGCGCTGCTCTATGGCGAAGGCGGCCATGATTTTATCTCCGGCGGGCAGCGGGACGACTTTCTCTATGGCGGCGCGGGCCATGACTTTATCAAAGGCAACGGCGGGCGCGATGTCATCAATGGTGGCAGCGGCAATGACTGGCTCGAAGGTGGAACGGGCGATGACTTCCTGAACGGCGGTGAAGACAACGACCGCCTGCACGGCGACGCCGGGAATGACGTGCTGTTTGGAGGACAAGGCAACGACGTCCTCTATGGCGATGCCGGGGATGCACACTATTACCGGCTTGAAGACGGTACCGTGTTCTGGGACGGCGAAAATGAACTGATTAATCCATTTGACGATCCGTTCAGCGATACCCAAATCATCATCAAAGAAGCTTCCCTCTCCGATACCGGGAACGACATCCTCGATGGCGGTGATGGCGACGACCGGCTGTTTGGCGGTGCGGGCAACGACATTTTATTCGGCGGTGAAGGGAACGACATCCTGCAGGGCGAAGCCGGGGACGACTGGCTGTTTGGTGGTAGTGGCAACGACATTCTCTGGGGTGACAAGGATCCGGTGAGCTTTCAACAAGACACCACCCCGGTGCCCGACCCCGGCGACCCGGAAGAGTTCATCATCTTCCGCGAACATGCCGACGGCGTGGACGTTGTGGGCAACGATACGTTAGACGGCGGCACCGGCAACGACATCCTGCGCGGTGGTAAAGGCGATGACACCTACCAGTTCGGTTATGGCTATGGGGTCGACATCATCGAAGACACCGAAGGCACCGACACCCTCCGGCTGGGAGCAGGCATTACCCCTGACGATGTGACGCTCACGCCGGACAGCAGCCAGCGCAACCTGCTGTTGGTCTTGAAGCAAAACGGCACCGCCACGGCGGACATCTTGATCGTGTCCGGCTGGTACCAAGGGAAAGAAGTAGAAACCATCGAGTTTGCTGATGGCACCGTGTGGGATGCACAAAAGATAGAAGAACTCACTGGCGTGATGCGGGATTCGAATCCGGATCCCACGCCGGTCGATACCCTGGCGCTCTTGGATGACAGCGCCAATATTATCCTGGGCACCCCCGGCAACGATGAACTGTATGTCCTGGGCGGGAACGATCTCGCCGCTGGCGGCAGTGGCAACGATCACCTGTTCGGGGGTGATGGCAATGATGAACTGCAAGGCAATGACGGTGACGATCACCTGTTTGGCGAAAGTGGGAATGACCGGTTATTTGGTCAACAAGGCAATGATCGATTAGAGGGTGGCGCGGGGAACGATGATCTGTTTGGCGGCGATGGCGACGATACGCTGAGCGGTGGCACCGGCACAGATAATCTCGCCGGCGGGTTGGGCAATGACACGTATCTCTTTAACCGTGGTGATGGCGACGATCTCATTCTGGATGCAGGCGGTGCCGATCAAGTTGTTCTGGGGCCGGACATTACCCCCGGCGACATCAGCGTGCAGAAGAACGGCAACGACCTGGTGCTGCTGGTGTTGGAAAACGACAACCGTACACCGGATGTGATTACTCTCGCAAACTGGTTTGAGAGCGAGCAGCAAATTGAATCGATACAGTTTGATGATGGGACAAGTTGGGATGCTACGGCGATCCAGGCCTTGCTACCGGAAGATCAAGTTCTCATCAATGGACAAACCACACAAGGCAGCGCGACGGCCTCCCTTTACCGGTTCCGGCCTGATTTTGATCTGACGGACAACTTTAGTATAACCGTTCATGATGCCGGTGGGTTCGACACCGTGCTGTTTGAACAAGCCACTTCCGGGTCATTTGCTGCGACACCGAACCTTGATAGCAGCAGCCGCGAGGGTAATGATTTAGTACTGAATATAGCCGTTACTTCAACTATTCCCGGCATTGCTGATGCGAGCGGTCAGGTGCGCATTACGAATTACTACACGCCAGGCGGTTTTATCGAAACTATCCGGTTTCCTGCGGGAACATTGAACACCCCCAATCTTGCTCCCGAATTAAATGATACCGTGCCGGATCAGATCATTGATCTGGACACTCCTTATCTATACACCTTACCCACAGATACTTTCACGGACACTGCACTGGATTTTCTAAAGGTGAGTGCGTCACTGGTGGATGGCAGTCCTTTACCGGACTGGTTGAGTTTTGATGCCAATACCTTGACCTTCAGTGGTGCGCCGGCAACAGGTGATAGTGAAATTGTTGATGTGATCGTGACAGCAACCGACAGCGCCAATCAGTCTGTCTCCGTTGATTTCAATCTGAATGTGGGGAATGTGAATGTCGCGCCCGCAATACTGAATCCAGTAGCTGATCAACTGGCACGGGCGCAGCGTGAGTTCAGTTTTGAAATTCCGGCGGATACTTTTGCTGATATCAATCCCGGTGACAGTTTGACTTATAGCGCTACGCTGGCGAATGGCAGCGCGTTACCGGACTGGCTGAGTTTTGATGCCATTAACGGCAGTTTCAGTGGTACACCCGATGACAATGACATCGGTGTGATGGATGTGCGTGTGACCGCCGTAGATCAAGGCGGCCTGACTGCCAGTGATACCTTCACCCTGACCATCAATGAATTTAATTCCCTCCCGGTCGCGAATCCGGATTTTGCTTCCATCGTATTACCGTCCAACCCGTCACCGGAGGAAATCCTGGTCAATACTGAAACGGAAGGCAGCCAGTTCCGTTCAACGATCGCAAAACTGTCCGATGGTGGTTTTGTGGTGGTCTGGCAAAGTGGTGATGAAGAATCCATCCTGGCACAACGGTTTGACAATGCAGGTAATAAGGTAGGCACCGAGTTTGAAGTCATCAACGGTGACGGCGAGGAACTCTCCCGGCCGGTTGTTACCGGCCTTGCCGGTGGCGGGTTTGTTGCCCTCTGGCGTGGCGGTGATTTTGGCGGGGCTTCCAACATCTATGCACAACGTGTGGATGTGGAGGGTAATCCCACCAGTGATGTCATTGCCGTGGTGTCCAATGCGGATGATGGTACCGAAGAGATGCCAGTCATTGCCGGATTGGCGGACGGCGGGTTTGTGGCCATCTGGTCGAGCTTCAATCTCCCTGCGGATTCCGGTACCAGTCTCTGGGGCCAGCGCTTTGATACTGCGGGCAATCCAACGGGCAGCCAGTTCCTGATCAGCGAGGGGGCGTTTGATGGGAATAATGTCCCGCACGTGACTGCCTTGATGGACGACGGTTTTGTAGTGGTCTGGCAGAACAGGGCAACACTGGTGGGCGATACGATCCCGGCAGGGGGCCAACGTTATGACACCGATGGCAATGCCATGGGAAGCGAGTTTTTGATCGGCGTGGATGTGGTCCCGGGCGTTGTTGACAATCCCAAAGTCACCGCACTGAGCAACGGTGAATTCGTTGTTACGTTTACGGATGACTTCGAGATTTATGCGCAAAAATTCAGTGCCAGCGGAGAATTGCTTGACACCCTTCTGGTCAATGGTGACATCCCGTTTGGATCGTTTTCGGATGGGGAAGGCTATGACGTGACCGGCCTGGATGATGGCGGGTTTGTGGTGACCTGGCAAACGGACAATCCTTCCAACCCGGAGATTGTGGCGGCCCGGTTTGATAGCCAGGGCCAGGTCACAACGTTTGAGGTGAATGACAATACACTGGGCAGTCAGACCCGGCCACGGGCCGTGCAACTTACAGATGGCAGTCTTTCGTTTGTCTGGGAGAGTGACGATCCGGCCACCGGTGATGCCAGCAGCAGTGGCATTGCCGCCCGGGTGTTCCCGGTACAACAGGATTCCTCTTTCCTGCTTGATGTACTCGCCAATGATACCGATGCCGACCTGGACGACGATCCGTCGAATTTCAGTTTGCACGATTTCGTAGTAAGGGATGATCGCAGAGGTGAATTGACATCCGCTTTCAGCATTGTGGACAACAAAATCCGGTTTGCTCCCGGAAACCGGTTTGACTCTCTGGGCGAAGGCAGGACGGAATCGATCGTTGTGTTTTACACCATGTCCGATGACAGCGGTGAATTATCATCAGCCACTGCCACGATTAATGTACATAGGGGCGAGGCAGTCAGTTGGACCGATGGCGACGATATCATTACAGTGGATGCAGACAATCGCACTGTACTTGCGCTGGATGGCAACGATATCATAAACGTCGGAGATGTAACCAATATCAGTATTGATGCCGGCAGTGGTGATAACGCGATCAGATTTTCTGCAGGCGGCCCTGTAACAAGGCGTGTCAATATACTTACATCCAGCAATAGCCGCAATAATGTAAAGATCGGTTCGCCCATAAACCCGACGAGCGTAATCAATGGCCGCTATCTGATCAGTCACCCGGGCTTTTTCGGTGGCGGCTCCAATACCGCCTATGACATCTACACCAGGGAAACGGTGAATTTGAGTGATATCAAGATCAAACGGGGGTCAATGATTGTTGATATCCTGGATGGTTTCATTGAGTTGCATTTCGAGGAGGTGGATCCCGGTAATCTGTTTACTGCGGATGTTCCTTTCGAGCGGATCACTTTTAATGACAGTCTGACCCTGACGTATCAGGATTTGCTGGCACTCGGTTTTGATATCGACGGGACGGCAGGCGATGACACCCTGTTGGGCAGCGAGATCACTGATCGCATCCATGGCTTTGCGGGTAACGATACCCTCAGCAGTGGCGCCGGAAATGATGAACTGGATGGCGGCGCAGGTGATGATGCGCTGGATGCCGGGGCCGGAGATGACACGCTGAGCGGCGGCGCCGGCAATGATGTCCTGGAGGCAGGGACAGGAAATGACCTGTTGCTGGGTGGCACCGGGGATGATCAATTACGCGGTGACGCGGGGGACGATACTTACCTGATCAACATCGGAGACGGCCAGGATGTGATCAGTGATAGTAATGGCACCGACCGGATTGTCTTTGGTGCGGGGATCAGTGTTTCAGATATCACCGTCGAACAGGCGGACAATGATCTGGTCATCCGTCTCAATCCGGAGGATCAATTGACGATAGCAGGGTGGTTCAGTCAGTCCAATCAACAAATCGAACAATTTGTCTTTACGGAAGACAACCTGACTACCCTTACAGCCGCAGATATCGAGGCCCTGATCGGCGCCGGTCAGAACAACCCGCCTGTCGTTGCAAATGGCATTGATGATCAAAATACTGATGAAGACAGCCCATTTGTTTTCACAATTCCTGCCAATGCGATTGCCGATCCGGATGCAGGAGATACATTAATATATAGTGCCACACTGTCCGATGGATCTGCATTGCCTGCCTGGCTGGATTTTGATGGAAGTACTTTTAATGGGACACCGGAAAATAGCGATGTAGGCAGTATCAGTATAATTGTGACAGCTACCGATACCTCAGGCGAATTCGTTTCCGATACCTTTACATTAACAGTGAATAACGTGAATGATGTCCCGGTACTACAAGCAGGTATTGGAGATCAATTGCTAGAGGAAGATCAGCCTTTCAGCTTTACACTGCCGGCTGATGTATTTACCGATGATGACCTCATCCACGGCGATGTGTTGACCCTGAATGCCACGCTGGCTGACGGCAGTCCCCTGCCTTCGTGGTTGAGTTTCGATCCAAACACGCGAACCTTCAGCGGAACGCCAGATAATGCTGATGTGGGAGAACTGGGGATCAAAGTCACGGCCACGGACACTGCGGGTGAATCGGTGTTCGATACCTTCACGCTCACAGTGAATAATGTGAACGATGCGCCGGTATTCAGAAATCCTGTTGCTGATCAAACCACAGACGAAGATCAACCGTTCAGTTTCACAGTTCCAACAAACACCTTTGTTGATGACGACCTCATCCATGGCGATGTATTAACTCTGAGTGCTTCGTTAGCCGATGGCAGTCCGTTGCCGGAGTGGTTGTCCTTTGATCCGGCCACCCACACCTTCAGTGGCATTCCCTCTTTCGCGGATTTTGGTGAAATCACCGTCCGCGTGACGGCCACTGACAGTATTGGTGCATCGGTCTTTGATGACTTTACCTTGGCTGTTAATGTTCCCGGTGCCATTCTGGGTACGGCAGGCGATGACACCCTGATCGGCACCAATGCCGGTGACACCCTGTTGGGTCTGGGTGGCAACGATCTTATTAAGGGTAAAAATAATCATGATCGTCTGGCTGGCGGCACAGGTAACGATACCCTGGATGGCGGCAACGGCGACGACATCCTCAACGGGGGCCAAGATAACGATACCCTGAAAGGCGGCAACGGTACTGACCTGCTGATAGATCTTGATGGAAACAATATGCTGGACGGTGGGAATGGTGACGATCAACTCATTGGTGGGTCAGGGCATGATAGTCTGGATGGCGGGAATGGCAATGACATGCTGGATGCCGGGGAGGGCAACAACACGCTCATCGGCGGTCATGGCGATGATCAATTGTTTGCCGGTGCAGGTGATGACTTGCTGGATGGTGGTACCGGCAACGATATCTTGACTGCCGGCGAAGGCAACAACACACTGATTAGTGATCACGGCAATGATTACTTATTTGCTGGGGCCGGTGATGACTCGCTGGATGGCGGTACCGGCAATGACATGCTGCAAGCCGGAGAGGGCAATAACACTTTATATGGTGATCATGGCAATGATTACTTATTTGCTGGCAGCGGTGATGACTTCCTGGATGGTGGCACCGGTAATGATTTTCTAGATGCTGGTAATGGTAATAACTTTTTGTACGGTGATCACGGCAATGATCAGTTATTCGCTGGAGCCGGTGATGATGTGCTGGACGGTGGCACGGGGAATGACCTCTTTGCTGCCGGGGCCGGGGATGATCTGCTTTATGGCGGCCATGGCAATGACACCTATCAATTTAACACCGGCTTCGGACAGGACACCATTGTAGAAACCAGCGGCTGGGACCAGGCCACTTTTGTGGATATTCAGCATGATCAACTCTGGTTCTGGCAGGCGGGGAATGACCTGCGGGTGGGCGTGTTGGGCACACAAGACTGGTTAACGATTGAGGATTGGTATTCCAATAACAATAATCAGGTAGAGACCTTCCGCACACAGGATGATCAATACGCCTTATATCAGAATCAAGTGCAGCAACTGGTCAATGCTATGGCAGTGTTTGATGTAAGTGCTGCGGGCAATCTCAATGTACCACAGGATGATATTAATTCGGTACAGACAATAATAGCGGCCGCCTGGCAGCCAACTGCTTGATATTTATGATTACTAATGTGTATTGATATGTCAAGTTACGTCAAATATTCTGCGATTTATGACTATCATCAAGATCAGTTTAAAAATAGAAGAAGCTGTTTGGGAAGACCTCAAGCAGTTGTCACATGAATATCATCAGAATATCTCTGGATTATTAACTGAAGCAATCAGTGATTGCATACGCCGTCGTCGTGTACTTGCAGTAATTCACGATCACCTGAAAGATTCTATAAGGGAAAATGAAAACCAGGATGTCTTCTTGCCAAATAATGTTATTCAGTCGTTTTTTTGGCTGGATTAATGGAAAACAATACTTGTGATTATTATCATTTTTTTGCATGGATAAAAAAATCAGTCGTTTCTATTTAAATACCTGATCGTCCACCCAAACGTAACCGAGTATACCCACTGTTGCCAGTTTATCTTTATATCTGGAGTAGGAGAGCAGTGCGGCATTATGGTAAACCGGAGGGTTGACAGCAAGCAGGCCTTGTCCAACCATATTCGTTACCGCATCCTTTTTTCTGTAGGATTCTTTAATGGCCTGAAGATGACTTTCCCTGTCCGGATTGGTGACGGCCAGCAGGATTGCGACGAGCAGCAGGATGATTATCGCAAGTACCGGCGTTTTGCCTTGATTATCGGGTTTGCCTG
>Ga0209541_10003298_pt1 | contig 29786 bp, 40 predicted proteins | sample RifCSPlowO2_01_FD_184027 | JGI IMG/M metagenome (GOLD analysis project Ga0209541, IMG submission 184027) | Groundwater microbial communities from Rifle, Colorado - Rifle CSP2_plank lowO2_0.1 (SPAdes) (version 2) | ecosystem: Environmental > Aquatic > Deep subsurface > Groundwater | place... | reverse complement strand
AAAGATGATAAAAGTCCCGTTTACATAAAAATTACAGCGGGCAGAATACCCCTAATTTTCCTTGTTAGAAAAGAAGCGCCCAAAAAAGACGTCTTCTTGAAAGGCCCGTTTCCTTCCGCTAAAATAGCCAGAGAGATCTTAACGCTCGCCAGAAAAATTTTCCCTTACTGTCACCATAGAAATCCTAAAAAACCCTGCCTATACGTCCATCTTGGTTTGTGCCCATATCCTTACAGTTCCCAATCGAAACAAAAAATATATCTGGCAACAACAAATAGAATTAAGAAACTTCTGTCCGGCAGAAGTAAAATTCTCCTCCGGCAGCTAACAGTAGAAATGACCAAAGCGGCCAAAGCCCAACAATTTGAAAGAGCAAATATTACCAAAAAACAAATAAAACAGTTAGAATACCTGACAACAACCTATCACGCACCGCAAGAATTTCTTGAAAAACCAACACTGGTTGACGATTTGAGACTCGCCAAACTCAAAGATTTAACTGAAAAACTAAAACTTGAAAAAATTCCGGGCAGGATCGAATGCTATGACATTTCTAGTATTTCTGGCAAATTCGCAACGGGAGCCTTGGCTGTTTTTATCAATGGGCAAGCTGATAAAAGCCAATACAGACGTTTTAGAATAAAATTCACCGACACTCCTAATGACTACGAAATGATAAAAGAAGTTCTTTCTCGAAGATTCAAAAATAACTGGCCAAAGCCTGATTTGATAATTGTCGATGGTGGAAGGGGACACCTGAATGTGGCATGCGGGGTTCTGGAAATTTACAAAATCACCGCACCGGTTGTCTCGCTCGCCAAAAGATTTGAAGAAATCTATACCTCCGCAAAAATTTTACCTTTAGCCCTGCCCAAAGAAAGTCCAGCCCGTCAACTTGCCCAAAATATTCGTGATGAAGCTCATCGATTTGCCATTTCTTATCATCGATTGTTACGATCAAAAAACCTGCTTGCAAAAACCTGACTAAATACTAGATACTAATAGAATGCGTCACTATTTAAAATCATTAATCATCACCTCAATCGCCTTTTACTCTGCTTTTATCCTTGTCCCAACGATAAGCCTGGGAATTGATCAGAAAAATATTTTTATTGTGATAGCCGGTCTTTTGGCTACTTCGCTTGTAGTCCGGCCGATATTTTCCCTAATCCTCCTCCCGTTTAATTTCCTCACTTTCGGCTTACTTTCACTTGCTCTCAACGCGTCAGCGATTTTTGTTTTTCTTAAATTCCTGCCGGGATTCATGATCGCACCTTATGATTTTCCGGGAGCAAAAATTAGTGGCTTTATCATTCCAGAAGCAACCCTCAATCGGCTTGAAACTATCATTGTCGTTGCCGTCATAATCACCATTATCCAGAAAATCCTGCATATAATCTTCGAGTAGTAAATTTTTGAAATTGGAAATTTGAAATTTGACGTTTGAAATTGCTACTATATCCATCAATGCTTAACACATTTCTCAGACACTATCTGGAACTTCCCTTAAAAACCAAAAATGTCGTTTGTCTCGGAGGAGGCGTCGGCACCGCACAAATCTTAAAAGGTTTGAGGCGTGCAGCTTACAATCTGACGGCCATCGTTTCCATGGCAGATGACGGAGGCTCCGCCGGCAGAATAAGAAGAGCCTTTGCCGTACCACCGCCAGGGGATTTAGTAACTTGCCTGGCAGCTCTTTCCGACGAAGAGTCAATTCTCAAGAGTTTATTCCTCTACAGGTTCGCCGGCCATCGTTACGGAAAAGATACGGACATTGGCGGGCAGAAGCTTGGAAATTTAATCTTTGTTGCTCTAACCGACATTTATAGCGGAGATTACAACAGGGCACTTGAAGAATTCTCAAGAATTGTTTCATCCAAAGGAAGAGTTCTGCCGGCAACCGTGGGAGATGTCAATATTTGGGCCAAAACCAAAAATGGTAAAAAGGTCTACGGCGAGGAAAACATTGATTTAGGCAGATATGCAAACAGTAAAACCTTAACTGAGGTTCACCTGGACCCTCCGAACATTCGAGCTTACCAGCCGACAATCAAAGCAATAAACCAATCCGACGTTATTATTATCGGTCCCGGCGATCTTTTTTCTACAGTGCTTCCTGTTTTAGTGGTACCTCAGATAAAAACGTCGTTAAAAAAATCGCAAGCCTTAAAGATTTTTATCGTCAATATTGCCAATAAACCCTTTGAAACTGCCGGTTTTAAACTCTCAGATTACTTAAAAACAATTAAAAAACACCTCCCCGGTTTATTTTTTGATAAAATACTTGTTAACTGTAATCAAAATGTTAAAATTCCATCAAAACTCAACTATAAATACGTCATCTCGGACAAAGAAAATTTAGGGGAATACAAAACAAATATCATAGTTAAAGGCGATTTTATCGACACTCAAAATCCGCTTTATCATGATAGTTTAAAGATTGCCCATGCCATAGAAGATTTAATTAATTAAATGAAAAACATTCTATTATTGGCACAAATTGCGGTTTCCATAACTTTGATAGTCGTCATTCTTCTTCAGGCCAAAGGCGCGGGCCTTTCCTCTGTCTTTGGTGGACAAGGAACCTTCTACCGCTCAAAAAGGGGTATCGAAAAGCTTTTCTTCTTTTTGACAATCTTTCTTGCTTTATTATTCTTAATATTTTCCGTCGCTGGTGTAACTCTTTAAAAGAATATGCGCCTATTTAGAATTCAAGTAAGGCGGATCAAGTTTTGGTGGAATTTAACATTAGCCTATATCGCAAGATACCGCCTCCGGTTTATAGCAATCACTGCTGCAATATTTTTGATACTAATCAGTGCCAACAAAATTTGGAGCTTAATCTCCAAAAATAATGTGGTAACTATTGGTGTTGTTGGGACTTATACCCTGGAGAACATTCCTGCAGAAATTCTTTCGCTTGCTACCCAACCTTTAATTGCTTTTGATAAAAATGGTAAACCTATCCCGTCACTCGCTTCTCATTGGCAATCCACAGACGACGGAAAAACATATATTGTCTTTTTGAAAGATAATCTAAAGTGGCACGATGGAACAGTTGTCGTTGCCAAGGATATTTCAATCGCCATCTCAGACGTCAAAATAGCTGCCTTGAATGATAAGACAATCGAATTTAAGCTTCCCAATCCAATTTCATCTTTTCCGATAATTCTGGACAAACCGGTTTTTAAGTCTAAAAGCTTCTATGGCACGGGCCAGTATCGTCTCGTTGCAATCGATAAAATCGGGGAAATCGTTAGAAAAATCAGCATGATGCCAAGAGATAAAAATTTACCGAGAGTAGAAATAAAGTTCTACCCTACAGAAACTCAAGTCGTAAATGCCCTTAAAATTGGCGAAATTAAAAACACCAGCGTTTCATTCGCTCAAGAGTTGGAAAATTGGCCAAATCTCGAAATCGAAAAAATCACTGACGACGCGAATATCATAACGGTTTTTTTCAACACCCAAGACTCGCAACTTTCATCTAAGGAATTTCGCCAGGCTCTCATCTACGCAATTAACAAATCAGAATTTGATGGTACTTTAAGCTTGGGACCGATTTCACCTGACAACTGGGCTTACAATGGAACCGTCAAAAAATATGATTACAACCCGGGAAAAGCCAAAGAACTCCTTTCAAAGGCAAAAGTTGATAAGCCGATCGCTCTTAGTACAAGTCCCAATTTAGAATCGATAGCCCGGATGATTAAGAAAGATTGGGAGGCAATCGGAGTAGAAACGCAGATCACGACAGAAAAAACAATGCCTAAAAATTTCCAGGCACTTTTGGCTATCAATAAACTGTCGCCGGATCCCGATCAATACGCACTTTGGCACTCTACACAGACCAAGACAAATATCACCGGCTACAAAGATGTCAAAATAGATAAACTTCTGGAAGATGCCAGAAGTGAAAAAGACGAAGAAAAACGAAAAGAACTTTATTTTGACTTCCAGAAATATTTAGTCGAAGATGCCCCCGCGGCTTTTCTGTATCACCCCTACAAATATAAAGTTTCCTACAAAAACATCAAACCCTTAATCCAAAAACTCCCACTATAGTTATTATGGGAGGCCGAGGGGACTTGAACCCCCAACCCGCAGCTCCACAAGCTGCTGCTCTACCGATTGAGCTACGACCTCCTCGTCGGAACTGAACTTTGCTCACCCGTTTTGTTTTCTGTATATTCGCTTATTAACCCAAAATTCGAACAATTTTGGAATGAAAGAACAAGTTAAAGATTGAGCAAAGCAGCTGGCTGACTTTGCGAAATCCAAAAGCCTAGTTCTGACGCAGCGCCCCAGGAGGGATTCGAACCCCCAACCACTCGCTTAGAACGCGAACGCTCTATCCGTTGAGCTACTGGGGCTCCTGAGCGAGTGAAGGGAATCGAACCCTCGTATCCAGTTTGGAAAACTGGTGTTCTACCATTGAACTACACTCGCAGGCTTTAGCAGGCGGGGAAAGCTGACATTCTAGCCGCTGAATTACACCCGCAAATTACTATACATTTTATCAGAATTAAGGCCGAAATTCTAACTGGACGACAACCGGCAAATGATCGGAGACCATCACTTGCGGAACTTGTAACGATTTGAGGCGGAAATACCTCGAAGTAAAAATATAATCAACCAAATAACCATTATCTCCCAACTCATGAACTTTAGGGTTAAGCGTTTGTTTGATAGCGGATGATTCCATTAGATTATTGGCTGCTCCACAAACGGTTTTGATAACTTCGCTTGCCGGCGGCATATTAAAATCACCACCGAGAATAAAAAGGGCCCTTCCCAAAGATTCAATGTAAGCCGCCATAAGCCTAGCTTGCCTTAAATTCTCGCTATCGTCAGCTGGCGGGACAATTCTTCTGGCATGAACGGAAATAACATGGAGTTTAAAATCACCAAGGTCAACAACCGCATCCAGCATGTGTCTTGGAAGCCGCGCCCATATATTTCCGGTATTGTTATTAAATTCCGAAAGCGTTACAGGCCTAAAGGTTTTAAGCTTAACAACGCTCGATTTTATAATTGGCCTCTTTGCAAAAACCGCATTTCCAAAAGCAGCGTTCGGCTCGTCTTTAATTTCAACGTCCGAGTGGAAAACACCCTCCATCTGCAACGCCTTCTTTAATAATTCGAAAAGATCAGCGTCTTTATCTTCATAAAAATTAACGGCTCCTGTCGTAACTTCTTGTGCCGAAATAACATCAGGCCTCTCTGCCTCCAAAAATTCTAAAAGCTCTTGAAAATATCTACCTTTATAAATATTAACTTGGATAAACTTTAAAACTCTCGCCATATCTAATCTAATTCTACAAAAAATTGCGGGGTTGACAAAACAAGTGTGCTTCAACTATTATTTTCACAGACTGCAAGGGCGGTTTTTTATTTGGAAAACACCATGTACCAAGAAAGACAAGGATTACTTCCACAATCAACCCAAGGTCTTGACGGTGCCTTTATTCTCCCAAGCGCTGAGGAAGCCCACATGGCTGAATTAGAAAAAGGGGAAGAAGAAGACAACAACCCAGTAATTCAGACTCACCATACCGTCACGACTGAAGAAATGATCATAGCTCAAAAAGCACGAAGAAAAACAGAAAGACGCCTTGAAGCTCTACGAGATGGAAGAAGTCCTAGTAAAGCAAAAGGGAAAGGGAAAAGTGCCGAAGAGCATATCAAAAATCAGGCTAAGTTACGCGTTAAATTTGGATCAGCGCAAATGGCCGTGGAAAATGAATTCACTCAGGTTTCGGGTTCAGATCCAGACTTCTCATCTAGCCCAATAACCTATGTCCCGCCAGAGGACCCGCAAATATTAGCAAAACTCACCCAATCAGAAATCGATCTTTCTCTTGGCGCAAAAATACCCCGGGGATTACCTGATCCTCTTGACCAGTATGCCTCGATCATCAAGTCGATCACCGACGATCAAGAAATTGCGGGGATTCTCATTGAAGAACAAATGCGGGGGAACCTCAATGGGCCAGGATCAAGTCAGATCGAACCTTTTTCATTCAATCCACTCCACCGTTGGGGAGCTCCTGACGCAGATGATTACGGCCCCGACTCCCGGCCCTAAATAACTAAATTCTCTTCTGCTAAAATAGTTTGAAATGATTAAAGCCTCACTTATAGACCTAGACGGCTTCCTTGTTAATTCAGAAGAACTTTACCTAGAGGCAAATAAGATTTACTTCAAACAATTCAATTTCGAATTTACAGAAGATTTGCATAGGCAAGGGACTGGTCAGAAATTTGCGGAGTGGATTAAAACTGTAACTTCTATAAATAAATCAGGTGAAGATATTTTAAGAGAAAGAAATGTGATTTTCTTTGACATAGTTAGAAAAAGACTCCAATTACTTGATGGGGCAAAAGAGTTTCTTGAAATGGTTCGTAAAAACTTCAAAACTGCTTTAGTAACGTCGTCAAAAAAAGACTATGTTGACTTGGTTTTTGAATTAACGAGCATAAATAATTATTTCGACTTAGTAATTACTGGCGAGCAAATAACAAAAGGTAAACCAGACCCTGAACCATTCTTGCTGGCTGCCAAAAAGCTAAAAGTAGAGCCGAACGAGTGCGTAGTCTTTGAGGATGCTCCAAGTGGGGTCCTGTCTGGTAAAAATGCAGGCACGAAGGTTATTGCCATTCCAAGCCAATTCGTTAAAGGTGATGATGTATTCAAGGAAGCTGATTTAGTGTTTAATTCCCTAAAAGAGTTAACACTTGAGATGATTAAATCCTTGTAGCTTATTTGTACTTAATTTTTGCCCAGAGAATTACTAAAACTGAAACAAAAATCACACTGTTAGCTATCGTTAAGGGTACATCTTTCCTAAGGATTCCATATATTGTCCACAAGAAATTAGTTGCAGCAACTATTAAGAAGGTTGGCAAAGAAATGTCTTTAGTTTCTTTCGACATTAGTACTTTTACCACCTGAGGGAGAAAGGCAATCGTGCCTAAGGCTGCAGCATCAAAACCGATTATACTCATGATAGACATACATACATTTTAAGGAAATTAGACTTTAATTACTAGAGTATGCCACAGCGGATTTTAAACTATCTTAACAATCTAAACAATAAGTCGGCAATCTTAGACGCTTGTCCTGAGCAAATCGAAGTGACCCTCGAACAATTCGGACGCAAATTACAAATAAGAATCGAGACTTGAATTTTCTTACAAAGAAGATACAGAAATTTTGACTGGATGCTCTATAATAGTTTATCGTAGAAGAGGTGATTGTTTATGACACCTGTCGATATTCGCAAAATTCTTAAAAAACACAAAGCTGGTTGGTTAGCACTAAGCCGAGATAATACAAAAGAAATAGCCAATGGTAAGACTCTACATGAAGTACTCGTTAAAGCTAAAGCCAAAGGCGAAGAAAACCCTAGCGTTTTAAAAGTTCCGAACTTGAATAATACTTATGTTGGCTGATGGACTTCCCCTATACTCTCGTTACTGATTGGCCAAAGCATCAAGCTAGACAAAGATATCTTCCTTGGATAAATATCGGAATTCGTAAACCAGGCACCATTAAGACTGTGTGGCCATTAGGTCTTGTCGATTCGAGGGCAGAGCTAACAGTTATTGACCATGAAATAGGCAAAGAACTGGGACTTAATTTTAAAAAGGCAATCAAAAATACAATTACAGGATTTGGCGGAGCTAAAGTTCAAGTTTTAATTGCAGAGGTAGAATTTGTAATTGATGACGGAAGGGGGAAAGAACCCACTGTTTATCAAGACTTCGCAGGTTTTACGGCGAATCCTTTCCCAGCTCCTCACCCGCAACAAACAGCAATATTTGGAACAGTAGGCTTGTTCAGAAAAGTAAACGAAGTATCATTTGAGTATCCAAGAAGGATTCATATCAAATAAAATAAATATATTTGACGAACTTCATTTGAGAATAGCTTTTCCAAATTTAATTAAATTTTCTTTCTTTTCTCTTCGCCACTTTTTGATTTGCGTTTCTCTATTTCGAGTTTCTTTTAGTGTTGAGTATTCTTCTTGATAAGCAAGGACAAAAGCCTTGTTTCTAAAAGTGAATTCAGCTCCATCTCCGTTTTTGTGGCGAATAAGCCTTTTACCAAAATCAGAGGTACAGCCAATATATAAATGATTCTTAGGACCTCTGAGAATGTAAACGGTAAACATTATTAGTGCCTTTCGACAAGCTCAAGGCTTTTCGATTCTGTATTTCACTGTAAAGTTATTTTACTAAAATCGGGTCGAAGACTTTGAGTGAGTGATAAGTGAAACGAATCACGAATCGAAAAGTCGATAATATTGGACGAACTTCGAACAATTATATCGCAGAACGTTGTAAGTGAAAGCGACCTTGATTTTCTATATGAAAGAACTAGCAAGTTTGAAGAAATGCAGTTAATAACTTAAAGCTGGCTTTAATACTTTCTCTGTTTTTGGTTCTTTACTTTTAGGCCCAAAATCTCTTGCGAGACCTACTAAGCCGTTACCTTTTGGTGTAATTGTATAAACTTCGTCATCAATTACACCAGCAAGAGTAAGAAACTGTCTATACTTATCTAAAAGTCCTACCCGTTCATAAGTATATCTATAAGTTGATTTTCTTACGAAACCTTTATCTAACAAAGATTCCATGCTAGGAAAATCAACCTGGAATAAGTGATTTATATCAAGCATATTAAAAAGGTTAGTGGGCGTAAAGTCGTTTTCAGATTTACCCTCCACCTCATCAAGAAATGCAGCCATGAGTCTTCCGTCTCGCATTTGGTATTTCTCACCTCGATACTTTTTACCAAACTCCACTGGTCTATTAAAATCATAAGCTACCCACCTTCCAGCAACAGCTTGCTTGAAAGAGAGTGAGGTGCCTTCGTCATTTGGGAAGTATAAACCGCTAGATAGTATAGAGTCTTCGAGAAATCCAGCGTTTTGTTGGGCAGTAACCATTGCTTCTCTCAATCCGTATTCTCTTATAAAATCCCTACCTCTATCAGTTGCAAGTAGATATGCACAAAACAGCCCCCTAACACCTAAATTAGTTACGCTTCTTATCAACCAGTGCCTTCTAAAAAAGCGTGCTATATCTTTATCGTAAAGACTTTTTTTCTCCTGGCCACTTGGTTGTGGAGAACGCTCAGACATAGTGAAATTATACTACTTGTGCAGGAAATATCAAAACTATAGGTTGTCGGAGAGCCGGGATTCGAACCCGGGACCTCACCGTCCCAAACGGTGCGCGCTACCAACTGCGCTACTCTCCGAAATTTTTGGCGGGCAGCTCTAGTTCCTAGGCCTTCTGCCCGAAAGGGCCAGGGGCAACCAAGCTACTCCCCGGCGAGCTTATTTTATCAGAAACTCCTAAGATAGCATAATTTATTATATGGCGCTACGCACACCCATTTCTCAAGAAAAATTACGGGGCAGGGAGGAAGAATTAACACTCCTCAAACGCATTTTTGACACATTAGCTGAACATGTGATTATCACGGACGAGAAAGGCGAGGCCAGGTTCTTTGTAGGCATAGAACCCGAAGTCGTCAAGCCTAAAGAAGAATTGGGTGAGGAATTTAGTTCTCTTGTTGCGCACCAGCTGAGGGGTCCGCTCACGGTAATTGCCTGGACATTGGAACAGCTGTTGCGAACCGGTGGACTAAACTCTTCTCAGCAAAACGCTCTGGAGGACACATACAAACACAATAGATTGCTGCTTGACCTGATTAGCGATATTCTTGTTCTTTCGAGAACCAAAGAAAGCAGCACAACAGAAGAAGAGATAGATCTTGGCCTAGAGCTTGATTCGATACTTGAGTACCTTAAAAAGGCCCATCCTGAGGTTGCGTTCTCGATTGAAAAAATGGGTTATTTTCCGCTTGTGACAAGCAAACACATTGCCTCTCAAGTATTTCTTAATCTTATTGCCAATGCCGCCGAATACTCAGCCAAGGATGGCGGAAGGGTAACCATTACCCTGAAGCGCGAGAACGGGGAGTACCTTTTCTCGGTGGGGAATAATGGTCTTTTTATCCCGGCAAAAGACCAGCCAAAAATTTTTCGGAAATTCTTTAGGGCATCAAATGCAACCGAGTACAAAAAATACGGGACGGGACTTGGGCTTTTTATTGTTAAAATGATCTGTGACCACTTTGGATGGTATGTGTCATTCCAAAGTCCGCGGCCAGAAGGTGATAGCGCAATATTCTTTGTTCGCATCCCACAAGCAAAAGAAAAGTAAGGAGAGAAAATCAGACTTTGTGGTCCGGGTGGGACTCGAACCCACACGGCATTGCTGCCACAAGATTTTAAGTCTTGCGTGTATACCAGTTTCACCACCGGACCAGAATTCTTTTAATTTTAGCTTATTTATAGCCTTGTTTCAATTAAAAATTTTAAGTACAATATTATAAAGATGCAAAACGATCAAACCAGTCCACAAAATCCTGACGATCAAGACGACGCAGCCTACACTGAGACCAATGACGATTTAAAACATCAGCAGGTAAAACCCCCGTCAGTTGTCGGCGAGGAAGATATTTCTGGCGACATGCCGGCAGAACCCGCAGATATTGATGAAGAATTAGCAAAAGTTGGCCGCCAGGGAGACGATGAAGGCCCCAAACCCCTCGGAGATTGAATCCTCAAGATCACATCAATTTGTGCTAAAATATCACCTGACCTAACCTCAAGATGCGCTAGAATTTTGAAAAAGAGCCCCTGTGGTATAACGGATAACACATGAGTCTTCGGAACTCAAGTTAGAGGTTCGAATCCTCTCAGGGGCGCTCGTCAGAATTAGACTTTTATGTTTCGCGAAGATTGCATGCAACTTCGTTCAACTTTAAGTCTGTTCTTACTCTCCAAAATTCTTCGAATTTTGGGATAATGTCAATCCGCCAGCTGGCGGATTGAAGAGGAGAAATAACGAAGCGTTTCTGAACTTTGACTTCAAGTCAAAGTGATAAAAGCGAAGTATATTTCGACGAGGGGGTATAGCTCAATCGGTAGAGCAACTGCCTCTTAAGCAGTCGGTTCAGGGTTCGAGTCCCTGTGCCCCCACATTAGGCCTATAGCTTGACACGGACCTCTCGTTCTTTATATAATCACCGTCATGACAAATGAGTCTGATTTAGGACCGCATAATAAAGACAGGAGTAGACATGCTGTTCAAATACACTTACCGTTAGACGAGGAAGCACAATTTATCGTCTTGGGTGGTATCAATAGCGATGAAATATCAAGTCTAGTGTCTGTTGAGGCTGAGCAACTCGATGAGAGTACTCATAAGGTTAATGTTGGGTTCTCGATTTGGGAAGACAGTGGTGTTGCTTCAAAACAGGATCGGCAATTATTTGTAGGAGATAAACTAGAAACAGACTCAAAAGGTAATCCAATTGCGGATCCAATTTACGTATATGACCCTTATCAATCTTGGTTAATGGCTATGACAGAGGGTTCTCTGAAGAGTCATGTTGAAAACGGTGGTTATTTTTGGCAAGTCGCAAGGTTTATTGGTTTCAATGTGGCAGTTAACGAATTTCAACTAGAGCCTGAACAAATCGATGATCCAAAAGTCCTGTTCAATGGAGTTAAAGAATTACCAGAACCAATTAAGCTTAATTTCGGAATAGACAAAAAAGTAGACACGCTAACAAAATACGTAAGCTTCGAAGTAATTATCAAAAAAAAAGTTTAGCTCTAAAATATATACCAAAAGACTTTGCTTCAATTTTCGGCTATAAGCGCTAGGAAGATCAATGCGTTGCAAGTTGAAGGCCTATTTCTTCAAAAGTATCGTTTATTCTCATAAGATAGTCACATAGGGTGTTCCATTCGAGTCCCTGTGCCCCCACCTTACAAATCCAACGCCGGATGGTTTACCTTAATCCCATAATAACCAAATCCATAGTCTAAAAGTTCCTTCATCTCACCTCTTCTGTCATCACTGCCCAAAATCACCGCCAACAACCTTTTCCCATTATTTTCTGCATACGTCACTAGACATAAGCCAGCTTCCCAAGTAAAACCCGGTTTGATTCCGCGCACTCCAGGATATGTAGTCAAAAGATTCGTGTCGTTGTAAAGATCAAAGGCTTTATGGGTACTATTGGCTTCAATGTATTTGTGATAAGTCGAAGTAATCATTCGAATCACAGGATAATTTTCCCAAAGAAAACGGGTAATCACTGCCATGTCGTAAGCCGTAGAATACTGAGGCTTATTGTCATCGTCAAGCCCGGAAGCATTTACAAATTTAGTATCGCCAATTCCCAAGCGTTTTGCTTGCTCATTCATCAACTCAACAAATTTCTCCTCACTTTGCGCCACTCCTTCCGCAATCGTTACCGCGGCATCGTTTCCCGAAACAAGCATCAGGCCGTATAAAAGCTCCTCCAAAGTTAACTTCTCCCCAGCTGTTAAACTCATACTGTTCTCGCCGACTTTGGATGCTTTTTCAGAAACCGTGTAAACATCTGAAAGCTGGCCGCGCTCAAGGGCCACCAGTGCCGTCATTATCTTGACAACAGAAGCCACAGGCAGGCGAGCCTTAGCATCTTTCTGATAAATAACCTCTCCTGAATCAGGATCAACCAATAAGGCTGATCTTGCAAAAAGTGAGAAATTAGAAGCTTTTCTTACACTTAAAGAATTTCTGGGAAACCAATTATTGACGACGTAAGAACCGGATATTCCAAAAATTTTCGGAATGGGGGAAAGAAGAGGTGTTTCGTAATTTCTAAAAAAGAAAAATCCGCCGGAAATTACCAAAATCGAAAAAAAGACAGAAAGTAATCTGCCCATAATTCAATTTTATCCGAAAATTTACTCTAAAGCCATCACCATTGATGATTTTTATCCTGATATATGACAAAAGCTTTTTTAATGCGGCCGCGGTAAAGCAGTATAAATACACCAAAAAAGAAAGTAATCGCGGCTCCTAAGCGAATTGCGAAAGCTGGACCAAAGTGTTCGGAGAAGAATCCGATTTGAAAATTACCAAGAGGTGCCATCCCAAAAAACATAATCGTATATAGACTCATCACCCGCCCTCGATATTTGTCTTCCACCAAATGCTGAATCGTAGTATTTATCGTCGAAAATTGTGACAAAAGCCCCAGGCCGGCAAGAAAAAGAAACGGTAAGGCAAAAACAAAATTATCGGTGATGGTAAAAACAACCATCGACAAGGCAAAAATGCTATTCCCGCCAAGGATAAAGACCAGATTGTTTATTTTTTTAGAATAGGCAGATACCAGAAAAGTCGAAACCAGTGCCCCCAAACCGGAAGCTGCGTAGAAATACCCCAAGCCCGCGGCACCGATATGAAAAGTGTTTTGAACAACATAAGGCAGTATCACTCCGTACGACCAGCCGAAGACGGAAACAATACCGGTAAAAAGTAGTAAATTTCGGATTATCGGGTGCTTATAAGCATACAAAACTCCTCGCCTGATAGCTTCAATCGGATGCTGCTGGTCTTTTGCGGGAACTTCCCGTACGCGAATAAAAAACAGGGCAATTAAAACCGCGATATAACTGATACCGTTTACAATAAATGCTCCACCGGTTCCTACGGATGCTATTAAAAATCCGGCCAGGCTCGGACCGATTATTCTTGCGCTGTTAAAAATCCCTGAATTGAGCGCAATAGCTGAAGCTAAATCTTTTTTACCTACCATCTTAATGACGAAAGCCTGCCTGGCAGGGGCATCGATCGCCATTACTGTTCCGGAAAGAAATGCCAAAAAAATGATTTCTGAAACGTTGATCAATTTAAAAACAGTCAAAAAACCCAAGATAAAGGCAAGTATCATTGACGCGCTCTGGGTAAACAAAAGTATTTTCCTCTTGGAAAGTCTGTCTACAAGCGCACCGCCAAAAAGTGAAAACAGTAAGGTCGGAAGCGCGGCTATTGCCGCTACTAAACCAATCAGGAAAGCCGAATTGGTAAGCACAAGTACCAACCAACTTTGCGCGACTATTTGCAGCCAAGTTCCGATTAGTGATATAAACTGTCCGCAAAAATAAAGCTGGTAATTTCGGCCCGCCAGTGCCGGAAAAATAACAAGTATTTTTGAGGCCACCCCTAAAGACTTTTCTACGATTATTTCCGGACTCTTATTTTGAAGATATCTTTCTTCCTTTGACATAAAATCCAGGTTATTTTATGCTGATGATCCTGTATCTCACCTTGCCTTGTGGTACGTCAATCTCCACGGTTTGGCCGATTTTCTTACCAATAAGAGAACTTCCGATTGGCGAAACGTCGGATAGTTTATTCTTCGCAGGATCCGCCTCAAGAGCTCCTACAATAGTGAACTTTGAAACAACTGACTCATTTTCTACGGTAACGCAAGATCCCAAACCGACAATTCCGTCTTGGTTTGGCTCTATAACTTCTGCGAACCTAAAAATCAATTTTAGTTCGCCAAGTCGCCTGTCCATCGCTGAAAGCTCGTCTTTTGCAGCATGATAACCGGCGTTTTCCGAAAGATCACCCTGTTCGCGCGCTGCGACAAGTCTTGCCAGAACTTCTGGCCGCCTGTCAAGAATAGCTTGATATTCTTTCTCAAAACTAAAAAGACCCTCTTTGGTCAGATGTATGTCTATTGGCTTTTTCATGGACTCCTCCTGATTATCGTTTACTTGGTGATTCATTTCTCAACAGGTAAACCAGGGCGATCAACTGAATTATAAACTTTCGAGCGCTAAAAGCCCTCAATAAGGTATGGATTTTGAGAAACCAAGTAGGTTTTTAACCGAGAAATTTGGCAATTGCCGGATTTTTTTTTACAAACTGCGTCTTCTCAATAAAAGCATCAAGCCCCCAAATTCGACCCGCGCCACAGAAAGCCATAAAGACAAAAACCGACGAATAAATAACATGTTCATCAACGATAAAGGCGCGCTCCGGCGGAAACCCCGCCAAATAATATAAAAGCATCAGCACAACTCCCCAAAATGAGGCAAACCGCACAAAAATTCCCAAAACAATGGCCAAACCGACAAGCAAAAGCCCATATGCATTTAACCAGTCCACCACAACATTCCCGGAAAGAGACAAAAAGATGCTGGCAAACGGTCCCTCTAAACCTTTTAAAAAGCCGGCAGCTGAAAAATCGCGCGCATCGGTGAAATAGGTGATAACCTTGGACCACCCTGCATAAAACATTAACCAGCCAAGTAAAATGCGCGCAACAAATAACGATATTCTTTGAAGTCGGGTAATCGTCATATCCTGTTAAACATTATACTAGATCAACCCATTTATTGTTCCATGGAAGACTCTGGCAAACAAATTGGACAACTCTCACAAAGCGTCTTGCCGCTCCCAAATGCCAACAAAGCCTTTTTTAAGGGAAGAACTGAGGCAAAAAAGCGCAAATCGGCTAATCTTCTTAAAACCCACCCCAAAGTTCCGTATATCCTGACTTTCCCGATGATAACAGCAGCCCAACTCTTGCCAACTGGAATGGCAGCGATGGGTTTTTGCGGCTGATTTTTAATAAGCGGCAAGCCATTTATCAATCGGCCAATATTGGCAGCCGCTATTTTCCCGTCGGCTATGGCAGTTTGCGCCATTCCCGAGTATTTGCCTGCTGCACCGTCACCAATCACAAACACCCCTGTGTGTCCGGCAGCTTGTAAGTATTCATCAACTATAACCTGACCCTTTTGATTGGTGCGAAACTTTCTGGTGCGCCCCAAAAGCGCGTTTGGCGCAACTCCCGCGGTCCAAATAACAGTCTTTGTCTTCATCTTCATGTCTTTTAGGTAAACTTCCCTGATTTCTTCTTTTAGTAAAGTTCGATTAACAAAGATATTAATCCCCAAAAACCTCAAACGCTTCTCAATATTTTTGGCAATATCGGAAGGCAGTGAAGGCAATATTTGCGGTGCGGCCTCTATCAAATCAATAGTGACTAAAGTTGGGTCAATATCGTGGTTTTTGGCCAGAGTCTTGGTATAAAGTGCCAATTCGCCGGCAAGCTCTGTGCCGGATGTTCCTGCTCCCACAATGATAATGTGCACAAGGCAGACTTTTTCTTCTTTTGATGCCGTCTTGCATTTGGCAAATACAGCGTGAAGATGATTTTTAAGACGAATGGCTTCACTTATTGATTTAAATCCGAAAGAATGTTCCATCAGGCCCGGAATTGCCAGGTAAGCTGTTTCTGAACCTAAGGCCAGAACCAAAAAGTTAAATTTGTATTTTGAACCGGACTGGCCGATAACCACCTTATCTTCTAACTGGATCTTACTGATTTTGTCTTCAACAACCTCAACCTTTTTACCGGCAAATATCTCCTCGAGCGGAATGCAAACTTCCAAGGGTGATTTTCCGGTTACTACGCGATATAAAGCAGGGTGGTATTCAAAATGAGGTTTATCGGAAACAAGGGTGATTTTTAAATTGGCAATGTTTAATTTGCTAAGATCAAGGGCAGTGCTGACTCCCCCAAACCCCCCACCAATAATAACAACTTTCTGTTCTTCTTTATTATCCACTATCCCAATTATATGATTTTTGTGGATCTTAAAAAACTAGCTTCTACCTTCATTGTCAAACCCTTTTTAAAACACCATTAATAGCACCTTTGTATAGTGCAATGTTGTACTTTTGAGCAAGTAACTCGTCAAGTTTTTGTGGTTGGGGTTCTTTTTCCCATAAATCGTAAAATTTATCTTGAGGGTCGCCAGGAACAACGCTTTCTCGAGTCTTAAACGCAATTGAATTAACCCGTCCATCGGCAACTCCTATCATCGAACCACAAGCTGAGCGAAGCACGATATGTAAATCACCTGCGGATAATCTTCCTCCAAAAAGTCTCAATCCGAAAACCTTTTCAATGGGATGAGAATGCAGTATTCCTATGCTATCATCCAGACCTTCTGCAAAACTCGATAGTTGTTGAATTAGTGTTAATATGGGATCAACAGGCCGGTAACCACCTCGTTCAAACTTTCTAGCTGTCCTTGCTACAACATGTTCATTGGGCAAGTATATTGCACGTTGCTTTAATCTATAACCTACTAATGCAACTCTTTCTATATCATCTTGCTCTGTAGCATCTCTCATCCTATTAAATGTCCTATGCCAGTCCTCGAAAAACTCTATTTCTCTCGGAAATTCATTGAGTGGCAGTAAAAACTCTCTGCCTCTGGCTTGAGCCAAAAGATATTCCTTAAATGTCTGATAATCCCATTTGTTTGAGGGTAGTGGAGCTTTTTCTAATCTTACCTCTTTTTCGGGGGGCTCAACTAACATACTTTTATTATAGGAGTCCAAATCGTAACAAGCCAACTTATTAAGCTAAAGTTCGAATTCTAAATCTTTGTAGTTCAATTTGATATAGTTTTTTATGGCCTTCGACTCTAATGAGTCTCAGGCTCTGAAGAGTCTCAGGCTCATGGGTATTAAAACCCTGAGCGAAGTCGAAGGGCTGAGAAAATTAAGTAGCAGCAAGTTCATCAACTTTTGCTTTGATACCTGGATAGTAAAAATTTGATAAAATATGACAAAGCGTCTCGGTAGGACATCTTGCGAAGCAAGATTAAGAACTTTAAAAACAGGTGTTTCGATAGTAAAACAAGAAAACACATTTCTTGCCGGATCGTCTCTTTTGCCTTTGGCAAAACTAGCGGAGCCTGCGACGCGTCTCGGTAGGACATCTTGCGAAGCAAGATTAAGAACTTTAAAAACAGGTGTTTCGATAGTAAAACAAGAAAACACATTTCTTGCCGGATCGTCTAATGGTAGGACGATAGCCCTTGGAGCTATCTATCTAGGTTCGAATCCTAGTCCGGCAGCATATCTTGACGATACTTCGGCAAGAGGAGAACATCGTATGGTTCTTTGAAGCTAAATTCTAACTTTTTATCTTTTAAAATTAAGTTCTTACCTAGATCCAATATTAAGTTTCTCTTTTCCTCTAAAGTGCCATTCTCCATTGTTTCTCTGGCTGTGAAAGCATTATTGAGATATTTTGTGCAAAGTTCCAACCAAATGTCTGCAGAGTATTGGTTATCATTTAACTTTTCTTCTATATCTTTTCTTTGTTTTAACAAATCAGCTTTTTGTTCGAGAAATTCTTCTTTTGTAAGTTCTTGATTGGTTCTCATTTTAATAATTGCACTTATTTGTTTTTGAATAGAGTTGTAGTTGTTTTGCAGAAACTTAAATCTTTTTAAAATCTTATCTGATTCTTCTTGATGTTTGGCTTTAAACAAATCTATACCTAACTGCCAGTCCTCTTGGCTAATTGATATATTTTCAAAGTTTTCTATGAGAAGCTTCTCTAAATCTTTTCCCTTAAGCGGTTCTTGAGAACATTTTCCCTTTCTGTGCGTGCAATGATGGTAAGTGTAAATAGCGGTTCTGTCTGTGCGTTTATAGTATTTGGTCTTAACGGAAGTAGTAATTTGACAGCCACAATCACCACAAGTAATCAAACCATTGTATGTATGTTCCCAGACCTTAACTTTAGGCTTAGAACGCCTCGTTAGAGCCTCTTGTACGTCATCATAAAGCTGTTTGGTAATCAATGGTTCATAAGTTCCTTCAAATAATTCTTCGTTGTGGTAAAAATAGCCAAAATATGTAGGAGATTTTAAGATGTTGTGTAGGTGGCTTTTACTAAGCTTCTTTCCTTTCTTGGTTCTCAAACCCAAATCGGTGACCTTAATAAGAATTTGATTTAGTGACATTCCTCCTGATGAAGCCATTTCAAAAGCCTTAACTATTAAAAAGGATTCAGGGTGAGGTTTCATTTTCCTTTGACCTGTATCCCCATAGCTTTCATAACCAATTGGGGCGGGTCTTGGATATTCACCCCTTTCACACTTATGGACTAGCCCTCTTTTAACATTTTGGCTAAGGTTTCTGGAGTATTGATTAGACATTCCAAATTGCATATGCAAAACTAAGTGGTCTGAATCAGATGTATAAATATCTCCTAGTGGAGTCCTGATTTCTTTGATGACTCCATCTTGTAGGAGTTGCATTATTATTCCTCCCTCCTCAGGATTTCTGCATAATCTATCAGGCTTCCAAGTAAGGATTCCATTTGCTTTTCCTGATTTGATTAAATCAATCATCTTGTCAAATTCAGGCCTGTTGTGAGGTTTAAAAGCAGATCGACTTTCTTGAAGTTTAAAAACAACTTTCAAGTTAGATCTTCTAACTTCTTTCTCGCATTCAGAAATTTGATCTTGAATAGATAGAGCCTGTTTTTCTTTAGCTTCAGAAGATTTCCTTGAGTAGCGAATGTATTTTAATGAGTCATTGCTTTTATTCATCTTCATCTCCTATGCTTTCATTATCGACCTTGTTTAGAAGGGAATCAATATCTCCCTCAAGGTAAGCATCAGAACCCCTTAGGTCTTCAGAAGAACTTAAATCACTCTTAGAAGAAATACTAGAGCTTTGGATACCATTTTGATCTTGATTCTCTTGCAATTCTGCAATTGAAGATGTCATTTTCGCAACCTCATTTTCTGTTTTTGTAAAGAACTGTTGAATAAGTGCAGGTGGAAGTTTAACGATTGATTGCACAAGTTTTAACTCAAAAATGTAAAAATTTGGGACTTGGGTGTTTCCATCTTTTTCAACTAGCAATCCTTTAGAAATTAAATATTGACGATTTCTGTAGACTGTTGATGGGCTACAGCCCCATTCCTTGGCTAGTTCGTTGTCATCTCTTAGAATTATTTTGTAGTTAGGGTGTTTCGGATCAAAATCTACTTGTGCTGTAAAACAGATATAAGCTCCAAGCTGTGTAAAATTTAGCGTTTCGTCTTTAAGAAAAAGCTGTATGGCTCGTAGTAAGCAGATAAAACCCGAAAAGTTTGTTTTATATTTTAGCTTCATCTTACATCTCCTAAATTCTACTTTTGGGCGAAAAGCCTATCCTTTAAACTTCTTAGCGACTCGTTATATTTTTTTGCGTCAAGTTGTAATTCACCTGACCAATACTTGCTAGAGATTTCTTCACAATTTTTTCTCTCAAAAACAAACCAACAGAAACTTGAGTCTTTTTCTAAACGACTCAGCTTCACCTCCTTAGCCACTAAAGCAGCAGCTTCTCCTAGATCCTTTGTGAAATATTCTTTTGTGGGGTTATCGATTATTTGTTCCATAATCAACCCTTCTTTTGTATTCAAGAAAATGCTCTACGAGTGACGTAAGATTCAAAGCAATTTCAATTACTTCTGAATCAGTAAGGGGGCGTTTGTATAGGGGTTCGTAGCGGGCCTTAATTCTTTTCTTCAGATCCTCTGTTATCCATTGCATATAGCCTAACCTTAACAAGTGGCCAAAACAAAAAATAACGACTTTAATTGATCAAAAAAGGTTGGTTATTTTAGGGGAAAATCTTTGTACGCCTGTTGGAGTTTATCTTGATTTGTTTTGTAATCATAATTTCTCCCTTCAATTTTGTTGAGCGCTATTCCTATTTGACTCCAAGTCATTTTCTTTTTTCGTAAATATGTAACAAGTCTATCCCTTTCATAATTAGGCCGTCTTGAACTTTTACTTGCAAGACTGGGTAAATCATCTAATAGATTATTTATTGATTGCCAATTATCATTGATCCATTCTCTTAATTCTTTTCTACTTACTTTTGAAGTTAAGACGATTTTTACCCCATCTTCACTAAAGCTGTCCCTTAACTTCCCTGTAATTAAATATCTTTTGTTTCTTACTCTTAGTTTAATCGAGGAAGATTCATCGGATATTACAAAGCTGTCATTTACGACAAAACTGCCTAACCCTTTTCTCCAATCTTGCAAAAATTTATATTCTTTAAGAACCTTATCTAATTCCTCATTAAGTTTTAGAACAAATGGTGTTTCTATAAAAGCGTCAGGCGAGCTTATTGGAATCTTAATTGATTCTGATCTTAGGATTCTTTCAGGTCTAATAATGACTTCTAAGCTATCATTAGGTTGAGCAGTTGGGATATTAAGTCTTAAATTCTTACGGGCATTAAGTATTAATTTTTCAAAATAGTTATCCTTTTGTAAGTGTTCAAATAGTAGTTTTATATATTTATCTATTTTTGGCTGGCTTGTTTGAACAATGATCTTCATCTACATTTACTCTAGATAAGATTATACATTTTGAGATTCCAATGAAGGGTGTTGGGGTAGTACTAGCTCAATTTGTCGCAGCGTTGTTGAGCATTAGAGGTAACACCTACACACAGCGTAGGTTAAAATAGAGGGTGCATGAGTCATTACGCCTGCAGAATATGCCGATCAAGTTATAGGAAAGAAATTGAACAGTTACTTTCTCAAAAACTGCCATTCAGGAACATTGCCAGAAGATTTGTAAATACATTCAGTATTAACCTACACGCGCTTGAACAATCCATAAACTGTCATAGAAAGCATTTCAAAGAACTATCAAAACAAGAAAAAGAATTGCTTGAGAGCTATAAAAAAGGTGGAGTTACAAATGATGAAGTAGAAAGGGTCATCGCAGCGAGAGCCTTTGAAAATATGTTGATGAATCCCCAGCGTTTAAAGTTCAAAGATTTTATCTCTGTTCAAAGACTTATAGTGAGAAAAGGAAACTTGAATAATAAACTTGCAGGGTATAGATGGGAATAGATAATTATAGACGATAAGTGATAATAGTGTATTGTAATCGGGAAAAGGGTATAGCCTCAAAGGGGCAACATCCTTACACACATACCAAAAACCCCTGTTTTTTACTAGATTCGTTAGAAAATAACTACGATCATATTCGGAGTTTACTGTTTAACATAGTCCTTGCCATCAAATAAATAGATTACTTTAGGTAATGTAATATCGATTAAGCCATCATTGTTGAGATCCTTAAATTCTGGTGAAGAAGCATGGGTTTCAAACTGACAATTATTACAAAATGGAACAAATAGATTTTCATGGTCACCCGCTTTTAATATGAATGTTTTGTTGTACCAAGAAGCTGAACGAGGTTGATAAATAATTTCATCAACACCATCGTTATTCAAATCCTTAGCCTCCATGAATGAAGTCGTTTCATACTCATTTCTAATATGAAGTAGTTTATAGTCAGATGACTTCACTTCTTTAAGCTCAACAGGTACTTCTTGCGCGGTGTTCGAGGGGCTTGTATTGTTTATGCTCTGATAGCCAAAAGTTGCAAAGACAAGAAGTAGAAGACCAATAAGTGATAAATATAGCTTATGAGGAACTTTCATTTTTCTTTTCCTCCTGCTTCCAACCATACCAGTAACCAATTAAAAATATACCAATTATTACAATAACAACTAACGCTTGAGAAAAATCGCCTTCTGATAGTGGAGCAAATAATAATAACACTCCTAATGGTATAGTCAAAATAAATAAAATTAGGTAAGCATATTTTCTATACTTTTTAGGTAAAAACCATAGTAACCAAGGTATAGGATTCATCTTTTCACCTCTTTACTTTCGGGAAAAGATATTTATACACGCCAAATCCCAGTAGACTAATCATCACTAAGGTTGCTAATATTTTAGGAGTTATTTGAGAAATATTAAGCCAAAGCAACCATTGCTCGTATTCTTGATCTGAACATTCACTTATCTTGTAAGCATAACCACCCTTTTCCCAGCAGTAATCAGTCTTTGCACGATATTGTTTACGTGTAACCCCAACATAGTATTGAGAAAAAACAGATAAGAAGATTATTGCTACAGTAAAAAAAATAGCAAGGGTTAAAAATAATTTAACTAATCTACTTCTACTGAACCTCCTACTCATTCTTGAATCAACTCTAACTCTCACTAAGAGTGAAAGTCAAGAATAAAGTGAGGCAAAATGCTAACTCTCACTAAGTCGTATTTCTAATTAACTCAGGCTTCAATAATGAGGCATGAGAAAAAATGCAAGATTGCCTAAAGTAATAAGCAAAAGAATCAAGAAATATAGGAAAGAATTAAAAATTACTCAAGACGAAGTGGCATATAAAGTTGGTATTAGTCGTGCTTATATGGGTTTCATTGAACAAGGAAGAAATACTCCTTCATTAAAGGTCTTACAAAAAATTGCAAGGGTATTAAAAACCTCTGCTTCTGAATTGCTTAAGTCTTAACAGAGTATAATCGTTCGATAAATCAGATCCAGATAGACAATATGGTGAATCTTTTATGTCTTGTTTTTCCAGCTGCAATTAACCTTGAGGATAATATTGATTCAATTTACTGTATTCTATATTCTTAAGATAGGGGTATATTATGGACACTGTGACTAGCACCTATTGTATTAACCCAATACTGCTCAAATGGGCAAGGGAATCTATTGGGTATAGTGTTGAACAAGCAGCAAACAAATTAAAGGTCGATGTTGGTGAATTGACTAAGTGGGAACGCGGTGAAACCGAAACACCCATTAAAAAAATAAGAAAGCTATCTGAGGTTTACAAAAGGGCCACGACAGTTTTTTTACTTAATTCAATACCTGATGAAAATATATCACCAAGTTTTAGAAAACTTCTCTATACAAATATAAAATCGTTTACTCCAGAAACAATAATTGCTGTTAGAAAAGCAATAAGGATTCAGACTTTAGCCAAAGATGTTTTAGATTTTAGCAACAATCAATTTCTGGCAAAAGCTAAAGTGTTGGCCAACAATAATCATGATGAAACGTTATCTAATAGCATAGTTGACTTACTTGGTCTTGATGAAAAAAAACTTACTGGAAACAAGAACCCTTATGAGCAACTTAACATCTGGAAGACTGCATTAGAATCAAAAGGGATATATGTGCTTGAGTTAGGTTTTCCCAAAGATGAAAGCTTAGGCTTTGCTATTTATGACAAAAAGGCACCTATTATTGTTTTGAATACAAATGATTATCCCAGATCGAGAATCTTTACCTTACTTCACGAGTTGGGGCATTTTATCTTTAATGGCGATGCGATTGACGACAGTCACACGATACTCAACTTCACAAGTGCTGACAGTTTAGAGATTAAATGTAATTTCTTTGCTGGTGCCTGTTTAATTCCAGAAAAATTCATAAAAGAAAAAATTCACCTTTTAAGATTGGATCCCAAAAATGATCTTGAGGTATGCGTTTCTACATTGGTAAGGATTTTTAATGTGAGCAGTCAGGTTGTGTTAAGAAGACTGTATACATTATCTTACATAGAAAAGCCTCAATTTACTGCGTTTAATAAGACTCTTAAGGAAGGTTTCTCCCAGTTACCTGAGAAACAAGAAAAAGCAACAGGAGGTAACTTCTACATTAAATTCACAAAGAACAACAGCAAGACTTTTATTTATGACGTATTGGATGCATATAGGCTTAACAAGATTAGTCACTTTGATGTTTTAGATTTCCTAAACATAAAAAATTCTACGTTAGCTAAATTAGAAAGTAGATTATGAACCAGTATATTGTTGATACTGATGTAATAATCGGCTTTTATGACTCCCTCCCTATGGATGTATATAAAACACAGTGGAAGCTCATAGGAAAGTATATTGAAGACAAGAGAATCGTAATTTGCGAGGCAGTGTTTAATGAAATTAAAAAAGCGGAAGAACTTAAGCAATGGCTAAATAATTATAGGAAGGATCTAATTCCATGTTACACCCAAGAAACTCTGATAGAAGCGAAGGTAATTATTAATAAATACCCAAAATTAATAGACGTTAATAATACCAGCGATCAATCAGATCCTTATGTTATTGCCTTGGCGAAACTTAAAAAATTAATAGTGCTTTCGAATGAAAGCTACTCAGAAGGTGGCAAAAAAACCAAGATACCTTACATCTGTAAAGATTTGGGTATTATTTGTAGAAACACTCGTGAATTTTACAAGGATGAACAATGGCAATTCTAATTTGTCATTGCTAATTTAGCATAATAAGTTCCAACATAGTCAACCAGTGCCAGCCAAAGTTCGTACTCGGATTAGAACCTAAAAAGACCTTACTAAAGTTTGTTGAACTGTAAACTCACGAGTGTTATCATCTGGTCACATGACTCAAGGAGAACGCGATTTTACTCCATCAGCAGATTTTGTATTTCCAACATTTGCTGAATGGCAACAAAGATTAAGAACTATTAGTGATGTGCATCAACAACTTTCTGGTTCTGAAAGTGCTGCAATGTTTTCCAGGATCTCGGTTTTGTTAGGAGAAAGTTTAAGGTTGCCTTCACATCAAGACTACTACAGACCAGAGCGCGCTGCTTTAGTCTTAGAGACAATAAAACTTTTATCACCCGAGGACAAGATAGGAAGTATTGCATACGTTCTTAATGCTACAGATCAAGGTAGTTTAGTTGGAGCTGAAATTAGTAGAGGTGTTTTAACGCTTTCAAATTGGCTCAACATACATATGGATATAGCTAATAAAATAGAAGGAGTTCTTAAATCTAAAGATTTTGATCAAGTACCTTCACAGTCAGCGGCTCTAGTCCAAGAGTGGTTAAATCAAGGTTCTGGTCAACCGCTTGCAGTCTGGCTTCGTACAAGTGTTGAGAGAACTCAAGCATAATTAGGAATATAAAAGCTATCTGATGTTGTTTTAAAATAGGTTCGAATAGCGTCTATGTCCGGCAGCTTCATTTAGCCTTAAAAATATTATAGTACTTTAGAAGATACCCCTGAATGTACTGTTGACAGTACTACTTTATTAAGTTAAAATACCCTCATATATGATTAATACTGTTTCCATTACTGATTTAAAACAGAATACCTCTAAAATTATTGAGAAAGTAAAAACAGAAGGCAAAAGCCTTGTAATACTTCAGCGATCTAAAGCTGCTGCTGTTCTAGTCGACCCTGATTACTTTGATATTTTGGAGCAATCGCTTGAAAATGCCAGCGACCTTAAAAGCATAGAAGAGAGAAAAGATGAACCAAAAGTTCCTTTTGAAAAGGTTTCCGGCAAGTTGAAATCTTCGTGAATATATCTTTTGTAAAGTCTGCAGAGAAAGAACTTCTCAAATTAGATAAAAATTTAGCGAAAAGAATTTTGGATAAAATTTATCTGCTTGGAAATGATCCTTACGGACAAAATAGTCAAAAACTGGGAGGAGGTAGGGGTTACAGAATCCGGGTTGGAGATTATAGAGTAATTTATACCGTAGATAAAACTGAAAGAGAAATTACTATTGTAAGGATAAGGCATAGAAGGGACGTCTACAGATAACTATTGAACATGCTAATATTTCTTATTGGGAATAGTTGAAAGAAAATTAGGTCTTTAAGTAAGAATTAGATTCGTATAATAAGTTCCCACATAGTCCAATAGTCCCGCAGCTTTTTCCCTAGCCTCAAAAAACTATATCTAACTGTACAACCCTCACTTGGATTCGAACTTTTAACCTCAAAAGTGTATAATTCCGCCGATGGCTCAAGAACAATACCTTGCAGAAAGAAGTGAATATCACCTTCGGGTTCCTAAAGTACCCAGGCAGTCAGTGGAGATTTTCGGTAGAGACGTAAAAAACGGTTATTATGGCTTATCTGCAGATAAGGTTGGCACAATGCTTTCATACGTTAACCTGCACCAAACTCTAAACAGTTTTGACGACCTAACATTCTCCCTCGAGTTCTTAGATAGATTACCAGAAGAACTTAGAGGAAAATTGGGAGAAAATCTTTTCCCAGGAATAGCTCTTGTAGATTTAGAAATTCCGACAACTGACAAAATACTCTTATCTCGAATGCTAGCTGCCGATCGTCTAACCGAGACATTATCTCAAGCTCCTGTAGAAGTTTGGATTACCCCAGAGATCCAAAAAGGCCTTGAGGGGCTTGGCTTTAAAGCTGACACTGGGCTTCAACAAATTGACTATAGTCAATTATCTTTGAAAGCAAAACTTGAACTGGTAGAGATAATGGAGCATCAAGAAGTACAAGTTCACATAATACTAGCTGCACGTCAGCATTTTCCAAATGGAGTTCCACCATTAGGTTTATCAGCTGTCTTATCTGGTCAAAAGGATAGAACAATGTTTACCACGCTAACTGATCTAGAACAGCAATATAAGGTTGCAAGGCAAGCGTTAGACGATCCTTTTGCTGTGCGGTTTTCAGAACTTATGGAGGCCAGAAAAGGTAAGCCAGAAGTTAATGCAGCCCAAAAACCAAAGGACGAAGGGGAAATAGGATTAAAGGATCTTTTGGATCAACTACCAATAGAGGTTGAGGAGGAAGCAAAAGGAAAATGGTGGGATCCAGAAGAATTAATACATGACTTTGGAAGGTACAATGAGGTCCTGAAAAAAGTTGCAGCATATCTCAGGCTCCAATATGCAGATAAATCAATTTACGAAATTCTAGATGCAGAAAACGATCAAGATAAGGAAGAGGTTCTTGCTGCATTTTGGAGAACTGGCGGGCCGAGACACATTGATTTTGGTGACGAAAGTTTCATGAGAAATGACCTGTACTTAAACCCTGATGGCAATTTAGAATTGCATTTCCATAACGAAGTGTACGGTGACAGAAATAATTCGATTGTGACAAGTTCATTGGATAGTGATTTAGATGTTGCTATGGTAGATCAGGCTGTCAAGTGGATTAGAGCAGAAATGTTAGATATGCAAAAGATAAAAGAACAATGGGAAAAAAGTGGTTTTGACCAAAGCACCATAATAGAAGTAACGCTAGCTATCGCGTTAGGGCTTGATAGAACTTCAGAAGTCCAGGAGGAAATTGAAGGATCACCAAAATGGTTTATAGACGTTCTTAGTCAAGAAGCACAATACTACGATCGTCTTATTAGATATGTTCCAGAACTAAATATAGATGATCTATTCTCACTAACACCAACCAGAAGCGATGGTAAAAATAGGATCAAATTATACTTCGACCTATCGAATGCTAGATTGGAAAGAGACCGAAGACTTATTAGTAACCCTGAAGAACTTTACAAAGATTTAGATTTAGATCCTTCAGCAAGCCAACAGGAGGCTAAAAGAGCTTATCGAAAAATAGCTCAAGAAACAAGGACACTTCACATAAGCTCACCTGATGATTTCGACCCTGTAGAATGGAAATCAATGAACGACCGCTTTATACGTGCAACCAAAGCTTATTCTGCCATTTCTAACAGGAGACTTGGAGAAACCAGAGTGACAACATTAGGAAAATTAACCAATTACTTCAAAACAGAAGTTTAATACTAAATTAGAAACTGCACCGATTTCTGATAAACCAGCTCTGGATACTTAATAATTTCAACCCAGTTGGCGGTTCGGAAATCGTCAATCAGTGCCAACTTGGTGTCAACTAAATTTTCAAAAACTTGCCACGGATTTGAGACATGGTTTTCTTCGAAATGATCGGGGACAAAAAGGGGTAGCCGCCCCAGTACAGCTTGAGTTCCATTCCCACATTGAATGTACTTCTCTGTAAAGAGTTTTTGCTTCGAAGTCACAGTCATATTATAATTTACTCGAAGATCATGGATAAAGATATAGAACAAGCTGTTTCAAAACGAAATGCTCCCTATCAAGGCGAGAGAAACATTGGTGAATCAACGTTACTTGGTTTACAAATACAGGCAGTAAGAGACCAAACTAGAGAAACAAAAAAACTGTCTTCCAGGAATATCCAGTTACAAAACAAGGTGGTCTGGTTGACTGTAGCAATTGTAGCTTTAACGATAATTTTAGTGATAATTGGAATGATTCAATTGAAAATAGGTTCCAACATGTCCAATAGTGCTAGCTTTCTATGGATTTCTTCGGATTTTAGTGACTAAAGACACGAAGTCTCTCATAGCCTCAAGTTCTGTTTTCTTGGATGTAAAATCTCAGTGTTATAATTTTCTTGTGAGTGATCCATCTGCTGATAGAAAATTTTCCGAAGAAGTAGCAGAAATTAATAATTCGTTAGCAGCTCGTTTATCAGGAGTTGTCGAAAAATACTCAAAGCCCGAACCTAAAACACGTTGGGTGGCAGACTTTGTAGAAGAAAACCTACCTGAACTTGTTGGACGTATTCAAAGTAGAGCAGATGAGGCTGATCTTGAAGCCGAGCCTCGTGACGTTGAATCCTTTCTTAAATTACTCGCTTATTCAGAAAGTAAGTTTAAGTCCGTACAATTTTCGTCCGAAGATCCTAAGAAAGTCATTGATGTAGCAAAAGGTGAAGCACCAACTCTGAGGGCTTACGGTGGTTTCGGCGAATTTGATTTGGCACCTGAAAGTCTTCGTTTCCCTGCATACTCCATAGTACTTTGGTCTGATGACACCTTACTGGAAGTTTCGACTCCATTTGGTGATATGCCTAGCTATGCAGTAGATAAGGAAAACCAACTTTTTGCCTTTAGGAATGTTTACTTTGTAAACGAGTTTGGACAAGGGTATAAGTACGAGGAAATACTTCCTGCATACACATCGGCAGAAGACGATACTCACGATATTAAAGATACAGATCTTGATCCAGAAAAAATTCCTAAATTGGGAGTATCTGTAGATAGGGATCAAAGCCGAGTACTTCCTATGTCTATTGAGGATTACAAAAAAGTAAATGGTTTTGTAGACAGAATTAAATCAGCGGAGTTTAAGTTAAGTGCTCGTTGAATAATAGCCCTCCTACACTTAACTTGTTTAGCTGTAATTCGGTATATAAAATTCGTCAACTGTATTCCTAAAATAGGTTCGAATAGCGTCTACGTCCGGCAGCCAGTAAGAAGAAGAAAGCCGTTGGGAGGTAGAGCTTGCCGGGCCTCCGAAACTGTCGGCTCGTAAAAGTCGCTGAAAGCGACTAAAAGAAAAACGCAAAAATTTTAAAGAACTCAAATGACCCATCCGGTAATCTC
>Ga0209541_10003297_pt1 | contig 29788 bp, 34 predicted proteins | sample RifCSPlowO2_01_FD_184027 | JGI IMG/M metagenome (GOLD analysis project Ga0209541, IMG submission 184027) | Groundwater microbial communities from Rifle, Colorado - Rifle CSP2_plank lowO2_0.1 (SPAdes) (version 2) | ecosystem: Environmental > Aquatic > Deep subsurface > Groundwater | place... | reverse complement strand
CCGCAAGCCTGCCTGTCTACCGGACAGGCAGGCGAAAGGCGAGAAAAACTTGGCTTTTTGTTTTTGCGGTTTTCGCCTTGCTTGGCGCGACTAACGGAGAAGCGAGAAGTTTCGCGGTAAAAGCGATTGTCGGCGCGGCCAGTCCGGTTTTCAAATTTTCCCGTTTTGCGGCGGAGAAAAAAGACAACATTTTTTTCTTGTTCAAAGATAAGCAATCTTTGGGCGAAGAATTGAATTATTTAAGAGAAAAAAATATTGAATTGGAAAATGAAATAATTTTGCTTGAATCGGCCAAAAAAGAAAATGAAGAACTGAAAATTATGCTTTCCCGGTCGGAGAAAAAAAGCTATATTCTCGGTTCAATCATCTCCAGGCCGCCCCAATCGCCGTATGATATGGTAGTCGTTGACACTGGTTCGGATAACGGAGTAAAACAAGGAATGAAGGCGGTAGCTTATGGCGGTGTTTTAATAGGTCATGTGGCGGAAGTGTTTCCTGATACGAGTAAGATTAAGTTAGTGTCATATTCGGGAGAAGAAACAAATTTGATAATGGAAGATGCCAAAATTTCCGCCATCGGTTTAGGTTTAGGCGGGGGCAACATTGAGGTTAAAATTCCCAGCTCGGTCAAAATAAATTCCGGCGACAAAATAAACACAGAAGGAACTTTTCATTACTTGTTGGGAACGGCGGACAAAATAGAAGCCGATGCGCTCAACCCATTTCAAAAGATTATTTTTAGAATGCCGGTTAATTTGAACGAGCTTCAAAAAATCGGCCTGGAAAAATAAAATGCGCGCGAGAATAATAGCCGATATTTTTGTTTTTTGCCTGTTTTTTTGGGCGCCGTGGTGGTGGACGGCCGTGGCCGTTATTATTTTTATGATTTTGTTTGAAAATTATTGGGAAGGGGCGGCGCTGGCTCTTGTGGCGGATTCTTTTTACTCCTTGCCGGAAATTTCTTTCTGGCGCGGATTCGGCTTTTTTACCTTATCATCATTGCTCATCCTATATGTGTCCTCTTTTGCCAAAAGCAAGATAAAGATTCTATAATAGAACAATGTTCGGGAGAAAAAAAAACGACCATAAAATATATCCGGACGAGATTTTTTTGGATTCAAAAAATATTTCCGGTTTTGACACCAGCCAATTTGAGGGGCGGCTGGAGAAACCGATAAGCAAGAAAACTTTTATTTATATGGGAGCGTTTATCGGATTTTTCGGTTTATTTTTTGTTTCCAGAATATTTTTCTTGCAGATTTTTGAAGGGGAAAAATTTACCGCCAGAAGCGAGAGGAACAGTTTTAAAAAAGAAAACATCATCCCCTTAAGGGGAGCCATATACGACAACAACGGGACGGCTTTGGTTTGGAACGGGGAAGAAGGGCGAATGTACTCCGACACTCCCGGATTGGGACATATTCTTGGTTATTCCGGTCTTCCTTCAAAAGAGAATTTTAAGAAAAACCCAGGTCTGCCTTCGGAAGACATTGTTGGCAAAGATGGCATAGAAGGAAAATACGATGAAATTTTAAGGGGAATTTTGGGAGTGAAACTCACGGAAAGAGATTCCCAAGGCAATCCGGTTTCAGAAAGCGTCCAAGTTCTTCCGCAGAACGGCCAAAATCTGACATTGACGATAGACTCAAAAGTTCAATCATATCTTTATACGGCGATGGAATCGGTCGCGAAAGAAAGAAATTTTGAAGGCGGAGCGGCCGTTGTTATGAATGTCTCGGACGGAAATATTTTAGCGATGGCCAGCGTTCCGGAGTACAGTTCCAAAGTTCTTTCCGAAGGAGGTCCTGCGAGTTTGATAAACGGTTATATCAACGACAAAAATAAGCCTTTCCTCAACAGAGCCATTTCCGGATTGTACGCCCCCGGTTCTGTCGTAAAGCCGTTTGTGGCCCTGTCGGCTTTAAGCGAAGAAATAATTTCGCCGGAAAAAAAGATATTCAGCGCGGGGCAAATTTCCATACCTAATCCGTTTTTCCCCGACAAGAAAACTATTTTCAAAGACTGGAAAGCGCACGGCTGGGTGGACATGAGGCGCGCTTTGGCTGTATCTTCCGATGTTTACTTTTACGAAATAGGCGGAGGTTTTGAAGATATAAAAGGCTTGGGAATAAACAAAATATACGAGTATGCCAAAAAGTTCGGATTGGGGGAAAAGACCGGAATTGATTTGGAGGGCGAAGCGGATGGAACCGTTCCCAATCCGCAGGTTAAGGAAAAAAATAATCCTGATGATCCGACATGGCGAGTGGGCGACACTTATATCAGCGCCATAGGCCAGGGATATTTTTTAACCACGCCGATAGAAATGGCTGTTTACGCCGCTTCCATAGCTAACAACGGAAGTATCATTGTTCCGCGCCTGGTAAAAAATGAAAACTTTTATCCGGAAGTTCCGCAAAAATTTATGGGCATTCCCGAGGAATATTTCAAAATAATCAAAGAGGGGATGAGAATGGCGGTAACGGAAGGGACGGCGCAAAATCTGAATTTCTCCGATTTGAAAATCGCCGCCAAAACCGGCACGGCCGAAGTGGGAGGCAAAAAAAATTTCAGCCACTCTTGGGTTATCGGCTTTTATCCCTACGAAAATCCCAAGTACGCTTTTGCCGCGGTTTTGGAAAAAGGTCCCGCCGGCAACACTATCGGCGCGCCCTACGCGATGAGCCAATTTTTTGACTGGCTCAAACTTTATCATTCGGAGTACACTAGATAAAAGATTGGCGGGACTAAGAAATGAGCAGACATTTTTTCTTTTTTTTACTTTAAAACTCAAACATGCTAATCTATAAATGTTACCACTTTTAAGCTGGAGCAATATTTTGGTAACATTTATTTAATCTATTTAAAAATGAAAGATTCAACAAAACAAAAAATTCTTTTATTGTTGTCGTCCGGCGTTGTTCTCGGTCTCTCAAGGTCGCCTAAGAATTATTTTAAAATAATGAGAGGTTTGCCGTCAGCATGGAAGGAAATAAACAAAAACAGATTATATAGGGTTATTCATGAATTTTACAACGATCGCCTTGTTGATTTCAAAGAAGACAAAGACGGTTTTGTAAAAATTATTCTCACCAAAGAAGGCCAAAAGAAAGCGCTTAAATTTAAAATTGACGAAATGGAAATTAAAAAACCGGCAAAATGGGACGGGGAGTGGAGAATTGTAATTTTTGACATTCCGGACAGATTTAAAAAGGCGAGAGAGGCATTGAGAAAAAAAATTAAAGATTTGGGTTTTATAAAATTGCAGGAATCAGTGTTCGTGTTCCCATATGAATGTGAGGATGAAATTAATTTTATCGTGGAAGTTTTTCTAATCAGGCCGTTTGTAAGATTTATGAGAGTGAAATCTTTTACGAACGAAGAACAAATAAGGATTAAATTCGGCTTGTTCTAAATGTTACCAAAAAAATGCTGGAGCAGAAATTAGGTAACATTTTATTTGACTTGACAAAAATGTAAAAAAGTAATATACTTAAAATAGTTCTTTAAAAGTGGAGTGTAAATAAATTTAGCTTAATTAATTTTTTTTTGGGAGGATTTAAAAATGATTACAAGAGGGCAAAAAATAGTAATTATTATTTTAATCACCTTAGCTATTTTAGCAACCTTAATGATTTTTGTTATACCGCTAGCAATGTCATTACCAAGGTTGTCTATGCATATTGCTCATTTTGTTGCCGTTGGATACAGTAAAGCATGGTCAATGGGGCGGATATTTATGGTAATATTTACTTTATTTCTAGTATTAATAACAGTGTCCGTTTCCATACTTTGTTATTATGTCATTGGCTTTATCTGTTCCATTTTTTCTAAACGTACCTACATTGAGCGATAATAAAAAAGAAGCTAATTTGTTTATATTTGAGAATTCCTCTTTGCAATGTTGTTTGTTGTAAGGAGGAATTTATTTTTTGTGTATTATAATATCGGTAATTGGTATAAGGATTGCAACTTTAAAAAAATCAGAATGTGCTATAATTAAAAATAAGTTAAGTTCAATAAATATGAGCATTATAAAATTATCAAAGAAACAAAAAGAAAAAATTGTTCATTTACCCATAAAACAAGCGGTGTATGTTTCGTCAACAAAAAATATTTCGGAAAATATTTTACATAATGAGTTAGTAAACAGAGCGGATGAGGTTAGTAAGTTTTTGGCAAAATTATTCGGCGGATACAGTTCATATGATATTTCCGGCGGTTTTGTATTGCACAAAAAACACGGAGATATTGTAAAAAAAGAAAAAGTCGTGAGAATAGTATCGTTTTCAACAGAAAAAGATTTTATCCAAAATCAAGATAAACTTTTTAAACAAATAGCACTTTGGGCAAAAGAGTGGGGACAAGAATATGTCGGTTATGAACACGAGGAAGACCTTTATTATATTCCCCGATAAAGATTAAACCAGGTCGCTATTGACAGAAAGATGTTCAATGATAAAATTCCGACATAATAACAAACGATATGAACATGGAAAGCCTCACGAAAACTCAAATAGTCCTCTTGGTTCTCTTGGTAAGCTTCGTTACCTCGCTGGCCACGGGCATAGTAACGGTAACTTTGGTAAACCAAGCTCCTCAGCCGATTACTCACACCATCAGCAAGGTGGTGGAGAAGCTTGTCCCCAAAGAAGTTCCGGTTAAAGAAAAAACAGTGGTTTTTTCCAACGAAGAAAATCTCGTAAAGGTCATAAAAGAAGCCTCCTTAGCGGTAGTCAGCGTAATAGCCGCGACGGCTAAAGACTTGACGGCGACAACGACAAATGAAGAGGTTGGGGAAAAACCAATGCCGGCAGGTTCGGGATTTTTCATTTCCAAAGACGGGACTATTTTGACGAATAGGCATATTGTTGAAGACGCGGCGCTGGAATATGTCGCGATAACAAGCGACGGCAAAACATATCCCGCATCCGTAATTTCAAGAAGCCCATCGCAAGATGTCGCAGTTATCAAGGTGGAAGGAAATAATTTTAATTTCATCCCTTTGGGAGATTCCAAAAATATAAATATCGGGCAAACGGCGATAGCTCTCGGCAGCGATTCGGGAGAATTCCAAAACACAGTTTCCGTGGGGGTTGTTTCCGGTTTAAACAAAACAGCCGCCGCTCTCAACGCCGTTTCCGGGCCGGAAGATTCGGTCGCCTTGATTCAGATTGACGCGGCGGCAAATCCGGGCAATTCCGGCGGACCGCTGGTTGACTTAAACGGCCGGGCGATCGGAATCAACACCGTCGGAGCGCCCCGAGAAAATATCGGTTTCGCTTTGCCGATAAATTTAGCCAAAAAAGACATTGCCGACGCATCAAAATTAGAAATTAGAAATTAGAAATTTATATTTGTATGCCCCCATTTTCAAATTTCACAGTCAAAGCTCAAGAAGCCGTAAGGAAGGCCCACGAGCTGACGATAGAGAGAGGACAAAATCAGGTTGACGTCCTGCATCTTTTAGCCGCCCTTGTTTTGCAGGACGAGAGCGCGGTGATTTCCGTTTTGGACAAATTGGAGGTGGACATAAATTTTCTCAGCGACACAATTTTTGAAAATATGTCCGAGGCGGAGCGTTCTTCCGTCATCTCTCCGACTTATCAGGTATATATAACCCCGGAGTTGAGCCGTGTGTTGGAAATTTCGCACCGGATCGCTCAATTTCTTAAAGACGATTATGTTTCCACCGAACATTTGTTTCTGGCGATTTTGGACGCGCCGTCCAAAGCTAAAGAAATTCTTAACCGTTTCAGAATAGAAAAAGACAGCGTTTTAAGAATCTTGTCCGACATAAGAAAATCCAGCGCGGCGGACGTGGAAGAGCCGAAGAAGTCCAGAATATTTGAAAAATACGCCCGCAACCTCACTTCTCTGGCCAAAGAAGACAAGCTTGATCCGGTAATAGGCCGGGATAGCGAGATTAAGAGATTGATGCAGATTCTCAACCGAAGGACGAAAAACAATCCTATCCTGATAGGAGAAGCCGGCGTGGGAAAAACGGCCATCGCCGAGGGCTTGGCGCAGAGAATAGTCAAAGGCGAAGTCCCCGCTTCGCTGAAAGACAAAGAGCTTATTTCTCTTGATGTCGGTTCACTGGTGGCGGGAACGAAGTATAGAGGGGAATTTGAGGAAAGATTCAAAACACTGATGAAGGAAGTGGAAAAGTCGGCCGGAAAAGTTATTTTATTTATTGATGAAATTCATACGATTGTCGGAGCGGGCGCGGCCGAAGGGGCCATTGACGCTTCCAATATGCTCAAACCGGCGCTGGCCCGAGGCGAGCTTCGCGCCATCGGAGCGACGACACTGAAAGAATATCAAAAGCACATAGAGAAAGACCCGGCCTTCTCCCGAAGATTCCAGCCCATCTACGTGGAAGAGCCTTCCGTTGACGACACTGTCGCCATTTTAAGAGGACTCAACGACAAGTATGAACTTTATCACGGGATAAAAATAACCGATGACGCCATCAAATCGGCCGTTAATTTGTCCAGCCGATACATCGCCGACAGATTTTTGCCGGACAAGGCGGTTGACTTGATAGACGAAGCGGCTTCGGCTTTGCGTTTGCAATTGGACAGCATGCCCGACGAATTGGAAGTCGCCAATAAAGAAATAATGAAACTGGAAGTGGAAAGAGAGGTTTTAAAAAAAGAAAAAGAAAGGAATACGGCCGAGGAAAGCGAGCAGAAGGAAAAAGAAAAAAGGCTCAAAGAGATTGACGACGGCATCAGAGAGCTGAAAGAAAAAATAAGCGAGATCCAGATCAAATGGAAAAGCGAGAAAGAAAACATTGATTTCATAAGCAAAGTCAAGAAAGAGCTGGAAACTTTGAAACTGGAAGCCGACGCTAGTGAGAGAAAATCAGATTTTGCCAAAGTGGCGGAGCTTCGCTACGGCAAAATACCGGAACTGGAAAGACAGCTCAAACTCAAAGAAAACAGACTGAAGAAAAAGCAAATATCCAGAATTCTCCGCGAGGAAGTTGCGGAGGAAGACATTGCCGCCGTCGTTTCCAGATGGACGGGCATACCGGTGTCAAAGATGTTGGAAGGGGAAATGGAGAAACTTATGAAAATGGAAGAAGATTTAAAGAAAAGAGTCGTCGGACAGGACGAAGCCATAATAAAAATCGCCAATGCCGTCAGACGGTCGCGGGCGGGGGTGGCTTACGAAGACAGACCTATCGGCTCGTTTATATTTTTGGGTCCGACGGGCGTGGGCAAAACCGAGCTGGCCAAAGCCGTGGCGGAGTTTATGTTCAACGACGAAAAATCTTTGATAAGAGTGGATATGTCGGAGTATATGGAACGACACAGCGTTTCCAAAATAATCGGTTCGCCCCCAGGCTATGTCGGATACGAAGAGGGCGGACAATTGACTGAGCTTGTCAGGCATCGGCCGTATTCCGTCATTCTTTTTGACGAAATAGAAAAAGCGCACCCGGACATATTCAATATAATGCTTCAGATTTTGGACAACGGCCGATTGACGGACGCCAAAGGCCGGCACGTTAATTTCAAAAACACAATCCTTATAATGACTTCCAATGTCGGTTCCGAATATATCCGCCAGTTGGAAAAAATAGGTTTTGCCGTTTCCACCAGCGACGAAACTCGCCAAAAGGAAACCGGCGAGGAAATGAAAAATAAAATCAGAACCGCCCTGGAAAACAGATTCCGGCCGGAATTTCTCAATCGTTTGGACGAGATAATCATATTCAATCCGCTTTCGCCGGAAGAGATAAAAAACATCGTGAAAATTCAAGTTGAATTTACGGCCAAACGGTTGGCCGGCAAAGGCATAAATCTCAAAATAACCGAGCCAGCCCTTTCTTTTTTGGCGAAAGAAGGCTATAATCCAAACTACGGCGCCAGACCGCTCAAACGTCTGATTCAAAGCAAGATTCTTAACAAGGTGGCGGAGCTTATCATCGGCAAAAAAGCGAAGGACGGGAATATCGTCTCAGTTGATGTCGCCAATAACGAGCTGACGGTGGCCATTAAGGCGAAATCAAACAGAGCGCCGAAAGCGGTTTACAGTTTACCCCGCGCCAATGCTTCATAGCCATTGTGTCGGGGTGAACAAAAAGTAGGATAGGTAAAAGGGGCAGGTGGTAGAGTGGTCAATTACACCAGACTGTAAATCTGGCGGCCTATGGCCTTCGGTGGTTCAAATCCACCCCTGCCCATTTGAAATTTATCCAAAAATGATTTAATCTATAATTCTATGACCAAAATACAAGACAATTTAATAAAGCTCCAGTGCAAAGAGTGCAAGCATGTCAATTATTGGACAAAAAAGAACAAGAAAAAAGTTGAAAAAAAGCTTGAAGCCAAAAAGCACTGCGAATGGTGCAGGAAACATACGACGCATAAGGAGGTGAAGAAATAATATTTTATAGCGTTAACGGGGGTACAAGGAATCGAACCCTGGCCAACGGTTTTGGAGACCGTTGTTCTACCACTAAACTATACCCCCTACAGCAAACAGCATATAGCAAAAAGTCAATATTTTCAATAAATAAAAATTTTATGGAAGAATTTGAATCAAAAGAAGACATTTCGCCGGAAGATGTTCCCGTCAAAGAAAATAAATCAGAGTTTACTAAATTTAACGAGCAAAAAGCGAAAAAATCTAGAGAAGAAATTGAGAAATTAATGAAAAGAAACGAGGAAATAAAGAAAAAGCTGGAAAATTAGAGTTGCTAAAATTTTAATTGCGTGCTAGTTTTTAAATAGAACGGAACTTTTATTTTGAAACTTTAAAAATTGAAAGGAGTTTTGAGATGCCATACTTTAAATGCGACGCATGCGGACATGATTATAGCGATATACATGCCATGGCTAGTTGCCCAGTCTGCATGGGGCAAGGGAAAATAGACCCAAGGTGTATTTGTGTATGTTATCATGCTTCATTTTCAATGAAACGACTCAATATAATTAAAGAAAAAAACCCTCAATGCCCTGTCCACGGAAACGCAATTACCCAACCGCATTAGAAGAACAGTGTCTTTAAAATAGTATCACAATGTTTTGTTGTGGTACTATTTATTTTATTAAAACTTTTTAACAATTTTCTGCGTCTTTAAATTTATTTATCCACTTGATTCTTTTGTCTCTCTTGAACCAAGTCATCTGTCTTTTGGCATATTGCCAGTTTTCAATAAGCATTTTTGCAAGAATTTCATCTTTGCCGATTTTGTTTTGCAAAAACAAGGCAGGATATTTATATTCAAAACCCAGTTCATAAATTCGCTTCCAAGACAAGCCCGATTTTTTCATTTTTTTTGTTTCGCCGACCAGCCCGTTTTTCAACATTTTCTTAATTCTTTTCTCAATATTTTTCTTTAAAATTTCATCCGGCAATTTTACGCCAATTTGTAAAAATTCCCAACTTGGCGGTTTAACCGCCAAGTTGGGAATTTTGCCTAATGTTTTGGCGATTTCTATCGCCCGTATCAATCGGCGGGGATTTTTGGCGTCAATATTTTTGGCTCGTTTTGGGTCAAGTTTTTTGAGCATGGCGAACATTTCTTCGGTCGTTTTTTTCTCCAATTCTTTACGCAGTTTCCAATCAGGCTTAACTTTCGGCAAAACGATATTGTCCACTATGGCTTGAATGTATAATCCCGTGCCGCCGACGATAATCGGCGTTTTGTTTTTGGCGAAAATTTCCTCAATAGCTTTATCGGCGCATTTTTTAAAATCAACGACCGTAAAAATTTTCTTGGGTGAAACAATATCCAAGCAATAATGGGAAATACCGCCCATTTCTTTTTTAGTAATTTTTCCAGAGCCAATATCTAGTCCTTTATACACTTGTCTGGAATCGGCGGAAATAATCTCGCCGTTGATTTTTTTGGCAATCTTTACCGCCAGCGCGCTTTTCCCAGATGCCGTCGGCCCGAGTATTACGATAATTTTCCTTTTAAACTCCATATGTTTGCTTTTGTTACTTTCACCAAGGCGAATTTATTTTTAATGTTCAACATCGAATGTTTAACATTTGTAAGTTCTATCGGCTTGTTGCCTCCCGTTCGGCCGTTTAAAACTTTGACAATTTTGCCGACCATTTTTTTGTTGTTTTCCAAAGCTGTTTTTTTGAGAATTTCGTTAAGCTCGTTTTTTCGCGACTCTTTTTCTTTGTGAGACACATTATCTTTGAACATTTTATACGCTGTGGTTTTGGGGCGGGGAGAATATTCGGAAATAAAAGCCATATCAAACTTTATTTCTTCAAACAATTTTTTCGTGTCTTCAAACTGTTTCCTTGTTTCGCCGGGGAATCCGACTATGATATCGGTGGAAATGGCGATATCCGGCATCGCTTTTCTTAATTTTTTAACCAGTTTTTTATAATGGCCGACAGTATATGGCCGTCCCATTCTTTTTAACATGGCGTTGTTGCCCGATTGGACGGGCAAGTTTATATAATGGGCGAATTTTTCGCATTCCGCCATGGCTTTTATAAGTTCATCGGAAAAATCTTTCGGATGGGGCGAAGTGAAGCGAATCCAAAAATCGCCGTCAATGTCATTAATCAAGCGAAGCAAATTATGAAATTTAACGCCCTCGTTTTTATACGAATTAACCGTTTGTCCCAGCAGCCAAATTTCTTTGGCGCCATTGGCAACCGCCTTTTTAACACCGCCTATCACATCAAAGACGGTTCTTGATATTTCTCTACCGCGCGCCAGCGGGACTATGCAATAAGCGCAAAAATTATTACACCCGCGGGAAACAGGTATAAGAGCGGAAACTTTTGTTTTAACCTTAAATGGTGCTGATTTTATGCTGGAGCATTTTTTCAGCACCTTTTTGTTGTTATTGTTTTTTATTTTGGGCAGAATCATTTCCAGCGTTTTTATTTTTTTTATATCTATAAAATAATCAAAAAGCGGCAGGCGCTTTTTCAGCTCTTTTTCCGAATAATGCATCATACAACCGGTTAAAACAGTTATTAGTTTTTGGTTATTAGTTTTTAGGCATTGAATCTTGTTATTCAAGCCGAAAATTCTGTCTTCCGCTTTCTGCCGAACGGAACAGGTGTTGAAAATCAAAACCGGATTCTTGGCGGAAATCAAATCCTCCGTACTATTGGCGCTGATGTAGCCTAATTTTTCCATTATCTCGGCCGTTTTTTCCGAGTCGGCCGTGTTGGCCTGGCAGCCAAAAGTGGTGATTAGATATTTGCTCATAATTTAGAAGTCTAGCCATTTGGGGCGTTTTTTCAATCAGGACTTGCGGTTTTAGAATAATCTGCTAATATTTCAGAATATTAAATTATGTTAAGGATCAGATTGCAGAGAGTGGGAAAAAAGCACGACCCGAGTTTCAGGGTTGTTTTGACCGATTCAGCCAGAGCCGCCAGAAGCGGTTCGGTTAACGAGGTGCTCGGTTTTTACAGCGCCAAAAGAGAACAGACCAAGCTTTCCGGAGATAAAATAAAAGAATGGATGGCGAAAGGAGCGCAAGTTTCCGACACCGTTCATAATATTTTGGTAAAAGAAAAAATAATCAAAGGGCCGAAGAAAAATGTTTTGCCGCCGAAGAAAAAAACAGCCGAAGAAGCGAAGGCCAAAGAAGCCGCCATGAAAACCAAACCGGCGGAAAAATCGGAAGAGAAAAAAGAAGAAGCGGCAAAATAAAACAAGGCATATTGACGGATTTTATTTTTTAAAATACAATTGGAAAATAATGCAGAGCGGTCGAGACTGCTGAATTATAAAAATAAATTAAGACAGAACGCTAATAAAATGGCTGACAAAGAATTTCTTGAATACGTCGTTAAAGCGATCGTTGACAATCCTTCCGCGGTTAGCGTTGACCGAAAGGTTGATGAAATGGGAGTTCTCATAACTCTCAAAACAGACCCGGCGGATATGGGCAAAGTAATCGGACGAAGCGGAAACACGGCCAAGGCTATCAGAACTCTTTTGAGAGTCGTTGGCATGAAGAACAATGCGCGAGTCAATCTCAAGATTGAAGAGCCGGAAGGAAGCACAAGACCGGTCAAAACCGTTGACCAGGCCATGGACGATTTGAAGATATAGTTTAAATATCTCAAAAAGAAAAATCCCGTTTCAAACGGGATTTTTCTTTTAAAAATTTTTTTAAAAAAACAAAATCATACGCTTAATTTGCTCCAGCATAATTAGTGGTATAATTTTAAAAATAAATGAGATTTGATATAATAACAATTTTCCCTGAATCATTAAGAGAATATTTTAATTCTTCCATTTTAGGACGCGCTCAAAAAGATAAAAAAATAGAAATAAATTTGCATAATTTAAGAGATTTTGCGAACGACAAACATAAAAAGGTGGACGACAAATCTTTTGGCGGAGGACCGGGGATGGTGATGAAAATTGAACCAATCGCTAAGACAATCTTAAAAATAAAATCTAAAATCTCAAATCTGGGAAATTCTAAAATCATCCTGTTTTCTCCGTCGGGAAAACAATTCACTCAAAAAATGGCGAAAGATTGGGCGAAAAAATACGATAGTTTAATTTTAATTTGTGGACGCTATGAAGGCGTGGATGCGCGAGTTAAAAAGGTGTTAAATGCGGAAGAAATTTCTATCGGACCGTATATTCTAACAGGCGGAGAATTGCCGGCGGCGGTTGTTGCGGATGCCGTGGCTCGCCATATTCCGAATGTTTTGGGCAAAGAAGAATCTCTGGAAGAAGAAAGAGGAATGTCCGGATTTCCCGTTTACACCAAGCCGGAAGTTTTTGAATTTAGGGGCAAAAAGTATAAAGTGCCGAAAGTCTTGCTTTCCGGCCATCACAAAAAAATAAAAAATTGGCGGGAAAATAATTCCAGAAAGTTTAATTTTTAGACCGATTGGTATATAATAATCATATGAGAATCGCCATCAACGGTTTTGGGCGGATAGGCAGGGTATTTTACAGGCAGGCTTTCAATCATCCTGATTTTGAAGTTGTCGCCATAAATGATTTGGCCGATAAAGACAATCTTTTGTACTTATTGGAACACGACAGCGTTTACGGGAAGTTTGCTCTGCCGGAAAAAATCAAAGACATAAAATTTCTGCGAGAAAAAGACCCGGCCAAATTGCCGTGGAAAGATTTGGACGTAGACATAGTCGTGGAGTCCACCGGATTTTTTGATTCTTACGATAAAGCCAAGGTTCATTTGGACGCCGGAGCGAAAAGAGTCGTTATAACCGCGCCGGTCAAAGACGATATGGCGCTGACTTTTACGCCTAATGTTTGCGCTGGCGATATTTCCAAATTCAAAATTACCTCCAATGCTTCCTGCACCACCAACGCCATTACTCCGCTTATTTCCATACTCGCCAAAAATCCCGGCGTCAAAAAAGCGGTTTTAAACACCATTCATGCTTACACGGCCACCCAAGGCATTGTGGACAAGCCCGACGCCAAAGATTGGCGAAGAGGCCGGGCCGGAACGATAGATATTTCTCCTTCCAGCACAGGAGCGGCTATTTCCGCCGCTAAAGCCATACCGGAGATGAAAGGAATTTTTGACGGCGTGGCGGTGAGAGTGCCGGTGCCGGTCGGCTCGTTGATAGACCTGACTTTTGTCTCAAAAAGAAACACGAGCGTTGAAGAAATAAACGAAATTTTGACGGCCGAATCGCAAAAGCTGGAATGGCAAGGGATAATCAAGGTGTCTGACGAACAATTGGTTTCAACCGATATCATTGGCGATTCGTACGGTTCCATCGTTGACCTCGGTTTTACTAAAGTCATAGACGGCGATTTGGTCAAAATATTCGCTTGGTACGACAATGAATTCGGCTACGCGGCGATGCTGATAAAACATATGGAGTCTTTGAAAAAGTATTTATAATACCGCTATGCTGATTCCCGCCATCAACGCCGATACTTTTGAAGAAGTTCAAAAGAAAATAAAACTCATTGAGCCTTATTTTTCTTGGGCGCACTTGGATATCGCCGACGGGACATTCACCAAAAACACGCTTTGGCATAATTTGGTGGAATTCGCCCTGATTGAAACTGAACTCAACCTTGAGCTTCATTTGATGATAGATAAGGTGGAGGAAAAAATTGACCATTGGCTTAATCCGTCCGTAAAAAGAATTATTTTCCATATCGGCGGCTCCAGAGATCCGGGCTTTGTCATTGACAGGTGCCATAAAAATAAAACAGAGATAGGGATAGCTATAAGTCCCGATGAATCTATCGCTCAAGCGCTAGCCTACAAAAGCAAGGTTGATTTTTTTCAAATCTTGGCCGTTAAGCCGGGGTTGCCTGGGCAAAAAATGGACGAAAACACTTTTGAAAGAATCAAAGAAGTGAGAAAATTCTGCCCGTCGTGTATAATAGAAGTTGACGGAGGAATGAATTTGGGAACGATTCCAAGAGCGATTGAAACGGGGGCGAACAGAATAGTGGCCGCCAGCGCCATATTTGATAGCGGTAAAAGTGTTAAAGAAGCGATTGAAGAATTAAAAAATGTTATCCGATGAACAAATAAAAAAATTGGAAGCGACGGCGAATACTATCCGCCAGGATATTATCGCTATGCTTTTGGAGGCAAAATCCGGTCATTCGGCCGGGCCTTTGGGTATGGCTGATGTTTTTACGGTTCTCTATCACACTGATGCCATTAAACATGACCCGAAAAATCCTGATTGGGAGGAACGGGACAGAATAGTTTTATCCAACGGTCATATTTGCCCCGTGCTTTACGCGGCAATGGCTAGAGCCGGGTATTTTCCAGTGGAAGAATTAAAAACTTTGCGAAAATTCGGGACAAGACTGCAGGGGCATCCGCATCGTCTGGTTTTGCCAGGGTTAGAGACTTCATCTGGACCGCTCGGCTCCGGCTTATCGCAGGCGGCCGGTATGGCCTACGCGTTGAAAACCGATAAGAAAAAAAATCAGGTTGTCTGCCTGATGAGCGACGGCGAGCTTGACTGCGGTCAGACATGGGAAGCGGCGCTTTGGGCGGGGAAAAACAAGTTGGACAATCTTACGGCGATAATAGACAGGAACAACATTCAGATAGACGGTTTTACGGAAGACATAATGCCGCTTGAGCCGCTGGATGAAAAATTTCAGGCTTTCGGCTGGCATGTTGTAGAAATAAATGGCAATGACATCAGAGCCGTTTACGATGCCATTTTTCAAGCTAGAGCTATTTTTGAAAAGCCGGTTTGCATCATCGCTTACACCATTCCCGGCAAGGGCGTGGACTTTATGGAGCAAGATTTCAACTGGCATGGCAAACCGCCGAATAAAGAGGAGGGTGAAAAGGCCTTGAGGCAGTTAAGGACGCTGGGAGGAAAGATAAGGGAGGAGTAAATAATGAAGAAAAAATTAAACAATTATGCTTTTATAGACGGACAGAATTTATACTTAGCCATTCAAGAGCTTGGTTGGAAATTGGATTATAAAAAATTCAGAATTTATCTTAGGGAAAAATATGCTGTCGATAAAGCCTATATATTTATGGGTTTTCTGCCGGCGAATCAGGAGTTATATAATTTTCTTCAAACTGTCGGGTTCGTTCTTATATTTAAGCCTGTTTTGGAAAATGATAAAAATATAGTAAAGGGAAATTGCGATGCGGAGCTGGTTCTTCAAGCAATGATAGATATTAACAGTTATGATCAAGCACTTATAATCACAGGTGATGGCGATTTTTATTGTTTAGTAAAACATCTGGATATCAATAATAAATTATTGAAGGTATTAGCACCGTCTATGCATAATTGCTCGTCTCTTTTGACCAAAATCGCGGGCAATAAAATATCTTTCGTGAGCGATTTGCGCAAAAAACTTGAGTATATAAAAAAAGAACCCCATAAGGACGGGACCTCATAGGGGGCTTTTTATCGTGACTACATCATTAGTATTACAAATTAGTGTATAATGTCAAGTAAATATCAAATAACTAAAATTTTATGCCTAACCAAAAAGGATTTTCAAAAATAGCAATAATTATCATCGTCTTGATTTTAATCGGCGCGACCGTTGTTTTGATTGGCATGTTGGGGTATGTAAAATTTGTAAAAAAAACGACTATTCCTGATAAAAAAACAAAAGAGGTCGTAATTCCTTATGGTTCTAGCGTGCAAGGTTTTCAAATAAATTTTCCATCTCAGCCAGAAATTGCCACAAGTGATTATTTTTTTCTTGACCATAAAGGTAAGGCGATTGCTTATGTTTCCACTGAAGTTATCAATGGAGATAAAATTGTCTATAAAGTCACAGTAAATGATATAAAAGAATTATCTTTTTTAGATGAAAATGGGCGTAAAAATTATTACGAACAAGTTCATATAAATACCCGTTTGATGGCAGGCATTAAAGTCACAAATATTTTTTTTAATATTAAAAATATATATAATAGCAATGAAGGGGTTGAATATGGATATGTGTTAGAAGCAGGCAGTGAAGCTTTATTAGAGCGAGGTATTGGATTTATAAGAGATGGAAAAGCTTGGGAAGTTTTGATTTTATATCCACTTAGCTTACAAGGACAAATTGAAAAAATTTATTCCGACTTCATTAATTCTTTTATTTTGCGAGATTAGATATGAAGAAAAAATCAAACAATTATGCTTACATAGACGGTGCGAATTTACACAGAGGTGTTGCCGGTTTCGGCTGGAAACTAGATTACGCACGATTCAGGGTGTGGCTGTCTGAAAAATATGGCGTCACGCATGCTTATCTTTTTATCGGACTTATCGCTAAATACAGCGATTTATATAAATATTTACAGGAATGTGGCTACACTATTGTTTTTAAAGAAGTTGTGTACGATAGTGACGGCAAGCCTAAAGGTAATTGTGATGCGGATCTTGTTTTACAGGTGGCGCGTGATACTTATGAAAATAAATTTGACAATGCGATTGTTGTTTCAAGCGATGGCGACTATGCTAGTTTGATCAAATTTCTGCAAGAAAAAAATAAATTAAAGGGAATACTTTCTCCAAGTATTCCCCAAAAATGTTCCATCTTATTAAAAAGAACCAATGCGTCAATTACATATTTAAATGGTGTAAAAAATAAAATATCTTTGAAAAACAAAGAAAAAGACCCCATTAAGGACGAGCCTTAACGGGGTCTTTTTCGTGGTGATATTAATAATATACAGTAAGCAAAAAATATGTCAAACTTACCAAATAATTAAAATTTTATGCCTAACCAAAAAGGATTTTCAAAAATAGCAATAATTATTATCATTTTGATTTTAATCGGCGGAGCTTATTTTGTTTTTAGCAAAAAGGATGAAAATGTCATAGTCCAAAATGCGAAAAATCAGAATAGTCAATCAAGTAATTCGTCTACCGATCAGTTATCAACAGATAACTGGAAAACTTATAAGAATGATCGATATGGTTTTGAGGTGGAATATCCAGAAAACATCTTTAAGCTGGATAAAAATACTAACACGCTATCTCACAGGCTAAATAATTTTCATAAATACAGCGCGAAAGACAGTTCAGATTTAGGGTTAGCGAATGATATTTCCATTGTTTTTAAAAGAGAAAATGACAAGGGATGTAATTGGCTGGAAACAGGGTTAAACTTAAAATCTATTGGCAGTTCTTTTGAATTTAAAAATATAAAAGGGGTAAAATATGAAACAGGAGCTGAGGGAGAGGGGGTAGTGTATTACTGCGTTAAAAACAAAAACAAAGACAATCAGAATGTTTTTTTAATTGAAAGATGGTTTCTAAACGCTTCTTACTCAACTGATTTGCTTAAACAAGCTGACTACATAGACGGTGGGAAACAGGAAGAAATTTTCAACCGAATTATTTCCACTTTCAAATTTACTAAGTAATTTTTTATATGACAAACCCAAACGCAAAACTTAATCCGAAATTATTTAAAGATGATATTGAGCAAGTGCCGACTCGTTTTGGCTATGGCGAAGGACTGGTGTTTGCCGGAAAGGAAAATGCGAATATCGTGGCGCTTTGCGCCGATTTGACCGATTCCACCCGCACTTCTGTTTTCAAAAAAGAATTTCCGGACCGATTCGTGGAGGTGGGAATTGGAGAGCAGAATATGGCGTCGCTCGCGTCCGGAATGGCGGCGGTTGGCAAAATTCCTTTCATCTCTTCTTACGCTATGTTTTCGCCCGGCCGAAATTGGGAACAAATTCGCACGACGATTTGTTACAACAATCAAAATGTAAAAATTGCCGGCGCGCATTCGGGAGTATCGGTAGGTCCCGATGGCGCCACTCATCAGGCGATAGAAGATATGGCTATCACGCGGGTCATTCCCAACATGGTTGTCATCGCGCCTTGCGACGCGATTGAAGCCAAGAAAGCGACCATTGCCGCGGCCAAACATAAAGGCCCTGTCTACATCAGATTTACCCGAGAAAAAACGCCGGTGATGACGACGAAAGAAACGCCGTTTGAAATCGGCAAAGCGGAAATTTATCGGGAAGGAAAAGATGTTTCCGTTATCGCTTGCGGGCCATTACTTTACGAAGCGTTGAAAGCGGCGGAAGAATTGGCCAAAGAGGGAATTGAAGCGGAAGTGATAAACAATCACACGGTGAAGCCGATGGACAAAGAAACAATTTTGCAATCAGTCAAAAAGACCGGTTATGTCGTAACGATAGAAGAGCATCAGGCGGCGGGCGGAATGGGCTCGGCCGTCAGCGAAATTTTGTCTCAAAATAATCCCGCGCCGATGGAAATAATCGGTGTCAAAGACCGCTTCGGCGAATCGGGAGAACCCAACGAGCTTTTGGAAAAATTCGGTCTTACCGCAAAAAATATAATTGAATCGGCGAAAAAAGTTATAAAAAGAAAACAAAAAAATTGACTAATTGGCTAGTTGTGTGGTATTGTTCTACCAGATAGAAAAGTAAATTCACCCGTGAAATGCAATTTTTTCTGATAATGTTTCCGATAAATTATTTGCGGTTGTTCCCGGTATCTTTTGTATGATACCACGTTCCAAAGCGACTTCATACGCATTTTTGTATCCCAACGACTTTCTGTATTTGCCGTTGAGGATATGCAAGTATGTTTGCAGTTGATTTTCGGATACCAAACGCAGATTGGTTCCTTTTTTGATAAACCATTTTCTCAACAATCCTATGTTGTTTTCAATATGGGGTTTTTGCCACGGGGAATGGGGGTCGGCAAAGTAGGCGGGAAGCCCGAACTGTTTATGTTCTTTGTTCTCGATCCCGTTGTCAAAAGTGATGTCTGTTATCGATAGCGCGGCTGAGATTTTTCTCACGGCGAAGGCCATGACCAAAGGCCGGCGGTTTTTAATGAATGTTCCGGATAACAACTGGGCGCTCGGAACGCACACGATCGCTCCGCTCTTTTTAACCCCGCTGCGAACGGGAGAAACAAACAAATCTCCTTCCGTGTGTTCTCCTTCTTTCGGCCTTTGGTTAAGCGGTATTCTGTTGGGAATCATCTCCCTCTTTGATTTTTTCTTTTGTCTTTTGTTCCGGTATCTTTTGGAACATAAATACGGGCAATATTTCTGCCCCCAGACGCTGTACAGCCACGCATAGATGGCGTTTTTGCTCGCGTAAAAAGGTTTCTTTTCTTTTTTCATTCTTCCCGATATTTCATCGGGAGATCTTTTATTCTCCAAACCGGCGACAATGTATTTCTTTAATTCTTTGTTTCTCTCTATCTTTCTGCCTTTGTATGAAGCGTTCATCCTTTTGACTCGCGCTTTGCTTTGAGCGGTGTCGGAATCATAATAGCCGTTCTGTCTTTTTCTTTTCGCTATTTCCCTGGAAATGGTGCTCGGGTCGACTTTCAAGATCGCGGCCATTTCTTTTTGGCTGTGTCCTTTGTTGCGGAGGGCTTCTATCCTATCTCGTTTTTGTTGCTCAAGGTGCGAGAAATGCTCCCTGTTTTTTCTTTTGTTTTTCATACAATTCCTATTTTAGGAAATTGCATTTCAAAAGGGAATTTTCAAATAAATAACCGCGCGGTTGTTTTTATTGAAAATTGAATATTTATTGGAGGGTGTTTATAATGGAAGGAAAGATAGGCGATTTTCTTTTATCATTGGGTATTAAAGTTTACCACAAAATGGAAAAATTAACGGAAAAAGAAATAAAAGCACAGCAAGTTTATATTGACAAGCTTGATATCGCGTCCAGAAAAACAAAAAAACCTGTTATCATTGGGATTGTTGGCTTAGTTGGTTCCGGCAAATCCAGTCTTGCGAAAGAAATGGCTCATTTTGTTGGCGCTACAATAGTATCAGGAGATGACATCCGTATTTTGTTGCGTCAAGAAAAAGAAAAGTACGACAACGCCAGACTGATTGCCGAAAATGCGGCAATGGAAATTATCAACAAAGGCGGCAATGTTATTGTTGACTCAGACTTTATTGATTCCAAAAAAAGAATCAGTCTGAAAGAAAAAGCCAAGAAAGTCGGAGCCGGAGTTATTTTTATCAGAACATATTCCGAGATTGATGTTATGATCGGGAGAATTTTTGAGGCTGATTATAAAAATACTCCGGATGATTTTTTCGGCGGCGCTTCGTCGGTTTGGCAAGGTAAAAACAAGGGAGCGGTGGTGAAGGAACGCGAGATGATTTGCAGGATGATAAGTCATTACAAAGCTGTAAATATCGGCAATGGACGCTATAAATTTGAGCTTAAAAAATTGCCATTTAAAGTTTTCGCGGAAATTGATACGACAAGCGAAAATAAATGGAAACAAGAGGTAAAGATGATTGCGGGACAAATTCGTTCCAGTTATTAAATTATTAAACTGTGTTGATGGCGCCTGATTTTAAAAAAGGAATCGCTTAAAAAACGATTCCTTTTAACTTTTTATACCCTCCTTGGCCTGTAATCCTCCGGCGCTTGTTGGAGATATTTTTCCAATTCCGGCAGTGTGAGCAACCCCTCTTGCGCGCCGATTTTCTGGACGACGGACATTGAGTTGATGGGTGCTATCATCAAGGCTTCTTCAATTGATTTGCCCATAGCCAAGCCGGCGACAAAAGTGGAAGAAAAAGCGTCGCCGGCGCCAGTGCGTTCAAACGGCGGCTTGGGGTCCGGGTAGGGAGGCATAAACCACGCTTCATCGCCGTTGTAAGCGTAAGCTCCTTTGACGCCGTCAGTAACGACGACAATTTTCGGGCCCAGATAAGAAATCATTTTCATCAATTCCATCGGTTTTTCTTCTTTTGTTACTAGAATTCTTTGAGCCTCTTGAACATTGCAAATGAAAACTTTCGTCAACTTGTAAAGGCCGGCCAATTTTTCCGCGCCAAACTTCATCTGAAATGTCCCCGGTTGAAAAGCCAAATTCGTTTCGGGATGGAATTTAAGATAATTTTCTATTTCTTGATGGAAGGGCAGGGAATTTTCGCCTAGAGACGACAAGTAAATCCATTTGGGCGAGCCGATGTGGGGCAATTCGTAATCGTATTCCTCGTGTTTTATCAAAATCGTCCGTTCGTCTTTGTACCAAAGGACATAGTGATAATTGGTCTTTTTGTCTTTGTGAATTTTTATGAATTTCGCGCTGACATTGTTTGCCTTGAAAGCATTGAGGCAATCTTTGCCGTTTAAATCATCGCCGACATTGCCCACAAAAGCCGATTTCAGTCCTAATCTTGCCGCCGCCACCGCCGCATTGGCGCTGTTGCCGACAGCCGGCACCACCGTAACGGACTCGTAAGGAATTTTATTGCCGTAATCCAAACAAATCTGGCAATTTTCTTTATTGATGTCGCAATTAACCGAGGCCTCTTTGATTCTGATAAAAGCGTCTATCGTCGTATCGCCGATGGCGACGAAGTCAAAATCTTTATTGAAAAACATAATACTTTTATTTTAGCAGATGTGATATTTTACGAAACATTGACAGTTGACCTTAAAAATGCTAACAATGATGTTAGAATAAATTTTATTTTCTGACCCTTAAAAATTAAGAAAGGATGGATTAATTATATGAGTAGCTTATTGAAACCTGTAGCGGTTGCTGGTTTTTCTGTATTAGTTGTAGCAGCTTTTAGTTTTTTTGTCATATGGGACCATCGTTCCAATGAACGGGATATACAAAAAGCCGCGCTTAATTCTGTTGGTTCTCCAATCAAAGAGAAATTAAGCGCGAATAATGAAAACACAGCCGGAAACTGGACAATTATAGTTTTTAATTTTCAAATAGGGGCTGATATTTCTTCTATTTCGGAAATCTTGGATAGATTTGAAAAAGAACATCCGAATTTGTCCATAAGGGATTATCCTGAAATTATATATAGTACATATAATCTATATGTTTATCCGCATAGTATTTTAATCAGGCATGATCCGAAATTAAGGTAATCCAACTTATCCGCCACGCGATTTCAAATCTAAAAAGGTTTGAAATCGCGTGGCGGTTTTTTTATTTCTTCGCAAAATTTAAACCACAAACCACAATTACCGACATAATTATCAATAAAAATCCTACGCTTATTCTGCTGGAGCATAAATAGTGGTATAATTTGAAAATATAAAATTTTATGATTTTATGAGTGAATGGTTTTTTTGGGCGCGGTTTTTTTGTTTTTGTATATTTTTTGAGTGTGTTATACTTTAAGCGTGATTACGCTTTCCGAAATTTTATTGGATGCTCAAAAAAATAATTTGGCTATCGGGCATTTTAATATTTCCAATTTGGAACAGTTGAGGGCGATTGTGGAAGCGGCGAAAAGGTTTAACGCGCCGGTAATGATAGGCTTGTCCGAAGGAGAAAGAAAATTCGTCGGGTTAAAGCAGGCGGTGGCCCTCGTTAAATCTTTTAAAGAAGAATACAGCTTGCCTATTTTTCTGAATCCCGACCATTCTCATTCGGTGGAATCGGCCAAGCTGGCATATGATGCCGGTTTTGATTCCGTCCACATAGACTTATCTAAATTGTCTTTTAAAGAAAATATTGAAGGCACAAAAGAAGTGGTGGATTATGTGAAGTCCAAAAATCCGGAAGTTTCCGTGGAAGGCGAACTTGGTTATCTGTGGGGCGAATCGCGAGTACAAAAAGAAGTTATTAAAATAAAACCGGAAGATTTGACCAAGCCGGAGGAGGCGGCGGAATTTGCCGACAAAACTGGCATAGATCGTTTTGCCGGCGCTTATGGCAACAGTCACGGCATATCTTTGGACGAGCCGGAATTGGATATTGAGAGAATAAGGGCGGTAAGAAAAATTTTGCCGGAAAATGTGGCGATGGTTTTGCACGGCGGTTCCGGCATTCCCGACAATCAGATAAAAGAAGCGATAAAAGCAGGCATCGCTAATATTCACATCAACACGGAAATAAGAACGGCTTACACGGAAACTTTGCGGAAATTTTTGAGAGAAAATCCGGAAGAAACAACCCCATACAAAATTTTGGCGCCGGTAGTGGAAGCGGTTCGGAAAAAAGTGGAAGAAAAGTTAAAATTGTTTGGATGTTAAAATTTATGAAAATATACATAACCAGAAAAATTCCGGAAATCGGAATCAAAATGTTAAAAGACAAAGGCTACGAAGTGGAGATAAGTCCGAAAGACCGGGTTTTGTCCAAATCGGAATTGATAAAAATTCTCAAAAATAATTCCTACCACGCCGTGCTTTGCCTTTTGACGGACAAAATTGACGGAGATGTTTTTGATGCGGCTGGAAACGCCAAAATTTTTGCCAATTACGCCGTCGGTTTTGACAATATTGATTTAGAAGCGGCCAAAAAGAGGGGGGTGATGGTGAGCAATACGCCGGGCGTTTTGAGTGAGGCGGTGGCGGAACACTCTATCGTTCTTATGCTGGCAGTCGCTAGAAGGATAGCCGAATCGGACAAGTTTGTCAGAGCCGGAAAATATAAAGGCTGGGCGCCGATGCTGCTTTTGGGTAGCGGGTTCTTCGGAAAAACCGTCGGCATAATCGGCTTGGGTCGGATAGGCGCGAAAACGGCCCACATAGCCTCTCAAGGGTTCGGCGCCAAGGTTATTTATTACGACATAAGAAGAAACGAAGATTTTGAAAAAGAATTCCCGGCGGGTTCCATTGAATTCAAACCGAGTATTGACGAAGTTTTAAAAGAAGCTGATTTTGTGTCAATCCATTTGCCCTTAACGGAGCAAACCAGGCATATTATAAACAAAGAAAAGTTGGCGATGATGAAGCCGACGGCGTATCTGGTCAACACCTCCCGCGGGCCGATAATAGACGAAGCGGCTTTGGCGGAGGCGCTGAAAAATAAAATAATAAAAGGCGCGGCTTTGGATGTTTTTGAAAACGAACCGAAAATTTCCAAAGGCCTTTTGAAGCTGGATAATGTCGTTTTGACTCCTCACACTGCGTCAGCCACCGAAGAAGCCCGGTCTAAAATGGCGGAAGTGGCGGCGCAAAATATAATAGAAGCGCTGGAAGGCCGAGTCCCGCCGAATCTGGTGAAATAAGGAAATTTTTTAAATTTTAAAATACCTTGACTAAGAGCAAAATTTAACTTAATCTAAAAACTGTTTTTCATTAGATCTTTTAAAATATAAAAAAAGTAAAACAAAAACTAAATTTGTCTGTTTTTATTTTGTAAATTTTACAGAGGAGTATTGGTATGAAAAAATTAGGACCAATGGTGTTTTTCATGTTTATATTGTTTATTGTTGATAGTATCTGTTTTGCCGGATTTACGGCTGAAGCGAGAGTGAAAATGTTGAGTGGGCAGGATGAGAATATTGAAAAAATTAAACCAGGCAATGTTCTTTGGAATGGGGTAGTCGTTTTGCAAATCATCAAAAAAGAAACAAAAGAGCTGTTTGTTTTAAATTTATTTGATGATGAGAAGATAGAAACAACGGCGGATCAATGCTTTTATATCAGTGGCGGTTATTCTGACAACGATACTATTATGGATGTTACTGATTTGGATGATGGATACTGGATAAAGTGCCTTTGCTATCCATCCGAGTGTTTCCCTGAGATACATGAATCCTCATCAAGGATATCAGGGAAAAAGAAAAAAGACTTTGATGAGGAAGTTGTAGTGTATAGTTTAAAAATTAAAGACAAGAATGGAAACAAAGGATATTATTTCGTTAACAGATTAAAAGCCGAGAGTGAATGAAGCCGTTTTCTCTTTTTTTAAAAAGCCCCGCGTATCTTGATGGTTAAGATATGCGGGGCTTGTTTTTTAAAAATTATTTGGTAGACTGACTGTTATGTTGAAATTAAACACGGAAATAAGAAATGTTTTCGGGAAAAAACTGAAAAGTGACAGAAAGGAAGGCAGACTCCCGGCTGTTGTCTATGGCAAAGGCAAGGAATCAAAAGCTCTTTTCGTCAATCTGAACGAGTTTAAGAAAATTTGGAACAAAATTGAAGAAGCCACGATCGTCAAGCTCCAAGGCGGTTCCAACGACGATGTCCTTGTCTACGACGCGGAAAAAGATCCAGTCAGAGGGGAATTCATCCATGTTGATTTTTACGCTTTGGACGTGGACAAGCCCATTACGGCCGAGGTGAAAATTGTTTTTGAGGGCGTGGCGTCGGCGGTCAAAGAGAAGGGAGGCGTTTTAGTCAAGGTTTTGCATAGTCTGGAAATAGAAGCCTTGCCCAAAGATTTCCCTCACGAAATAAAAATTGACGTTTCCAAACTGGCCAATATCGGTGACAGGATTACCGTCAAAGATTTGGCGCTTGGAAAATCGGTAAAAATTGAAGCCAGAGAAGACCAAGTCATAGTTTTGGCCAAACCGCATACGGAAGAAAAAATTGAAGAAGCGCCGAAAGCGATAGAAGATATTGAACTTTCGGAAAAGAAAGGCAAGAAAGAAGAAAGCGAAGAAGGAACGGCAACGCCTGGCGCAAAAACAGCTCCGGAAGCTAAGAAAGAAGGAAAGAAATAATCATCATAAGCAAATAAGAAACATTGAAGAGAATTATTAAGAGTTTGCCAGTCTAGAGCCTTATTTTATTGTTAATAACGTTATTTAATCAATGAAACCGGGCAAAGAATTTTTTGAGCAAAAGACGCTGAAAGTAGCTAAAGGTTTGCTGGGCAAAACGCTTTGCGTCAGAAAAGACGGAAAAATTTTAAAAGGGATAATTATTGAGACGGAGGCTTACATCGGCGAAGACGACTTGGCTTGCCACGCGTCAAAAGGGCGGACGAAAAGAACGGAAACTTTGTATAAAAAAGCGGGAACGGTTTACGCCTATCTTATTTACGGGATGCATTATTGCCTGAACATCGTCACGGAAAAAGAAAATTATCCGTCGGCCGTTTTAATAAGAGGGATTGCCAATGCGCAACACCGAGTGTCGCACATTGTATCGGGGCCGGGTCGAGTTTGCCGATATTTCGGCATAGATAAAACTTTCAACGGCTTGGATATTTTCGGCAAAAACATTTGGATTGAGGACAATGGTTTAAAAATATCTCCCCGCGAAATTTTGAAATTAAAAAGAATTGGCGTGGATTACGCCAAGCATTGCAAAGATTATTTATGGAGGTTTAATCTTGTTTTGAAATAAAGTATAATGTTTTCATATGCTATACAACGATAATCCTAGGACAATAAAAGATTTTGATGAAAACAAAAAAAGGTTGAAAACTGACGCCGAAAGAGAAACTATGTCGGGCAAGCGTAAAATGCAAATAGAGGAGCAGAAACGGAAGCAGTTAAAAATAAGCGACAAAAAAAGAGAAATTGATGAATTAACCAGAGGCTTGGCGTCAAAAGAAACTTTTCTGCGAAGAGCCGTTTCCGAGTTGGATATGTTGAGGTCGGAAAAGCAAAGGGAAGAAAGAAAGCTTAAAGAATTGGAACAAAAATCAGCGGTTCAAAAGCCGGCCAACGATGAGAGGCTTGCTGAAGAAACGGCAAAATTGAAAAACATAGACCAAGAAACGAGTTTCCTTAAACAAGATTTATACAGAGAGAAAAAACAGGCGGAACAACGCTTGTCCGTGAAAGAATCAGACCGCCAAGACGAGAAAAGAAAAATTGATGACATCAGAATAAGAATAATGAGCAAGACGTCTGAAATGAGGAGACTGGAACAGGAAATATCGCTTCTCAAGCAGGAGGAGCAGAGGCACGAGCAGCTGCTTAGAAATCTAGAATCTCAAACAAACCCCCAAGACCAAGAAATATCAAAAAAGGAAACTGAACTGGCGAAAAAACTGAACGAAGAAGAAAGATTAAAAAAAGATTTGGGTATTTTGGAAAGGGAGAAAAATATGAGACAGAAGGCAACTTCCGGTACCGGCATAAGGAATGAGAAGTCCGCTTTGGAAATGATAGAACGACGGATTTTGGCGGTCGGCAGCGACATTGAAAAGGCGAATCGCGAAATCACCGGCCTGAAAACAGACTTGCAGAAGAAAAACGGAGAATTGAGGGCGTTGATGGCGTAAGATAATAACGCAAGATTTAAAATTTTAAAAATGTACACGAAAAAATGCGATCGCTACGGAGTGTGCACATTTTTACATTTGGATTGACTTTTGGTTTTTTATACTATAATCTCTATATCGGATTGTAAATTATATTTTTAACAATTTCATACAGAAACAGAAAGGAGTAAGAAAGATGAATAAAGGAAATGTCATAATACTGCATGGCACAGGCGAGACACCGGATTCTTTTTGGTATAAATATGTTCAGAATAGTCTAGGGTTTCGTACTGTCTGGTTGCCCCAGCTTCCTTCCAAAGATAAACCCACTATTAAAAAACAAGTTCCTTTTATCCTTGAAAATGCTTGTTTTTCCCGCGATACTACAATAATCGCTCATTCAGCAGGAGTTCCTTTGGCATTGAGTGTTATTGAGCGTCTTAGTGGAAAAATTAAACAAGCAATTCTTGTCGCCGGATTCATTGAGCCGCTTAAGGGAGGTGAAGATGGTCCTAATTTAATTTTGCAAAAAAATTATAATTGGGACAAAATAAAATTAAATGTGGACGATATTATTTTAATCCACTCCGACAATGATCCTTGGGGTTGTGATTATGCGCAAGGCCTGAAAATGTTTAACAACTTAGGAGGCAAGCTTGTAATTATGCATGACCAAGGGCATTTTGGTTCAAATTCATTCAATCAGCCATATAGAGAGTTTCCTTTTCTGTTGAGATTGGTTGATTAGGATTATACTTAAATGATCAACTTGATATTAAATATCAAGTTGATCATTTTTCATATCAATTTCTCACTTAAACTTAATGGCGTAAAACCGACATCCGATGTCGGTTTTGTTTGTGTTTTTTAATGAGGTTGATATAATCGTTGATATGGAAAATCAAAATTTAAACATACAGCCGAGAATCGGCCACAAAAGCAGTTTTGCCGTTCCAGTAGCGATAATTATTGCCGGAGCGCTGGTGGCCGGAGCTCTTTATTTCAATAAAGGAAACGGAGGAAGCGGCGATTCAAATAATCTTGCCGTAAAAGATAATAACGCCGCCGAAACTGCCAAAGAAAACAATGTCAAAATTGTTTCTTCCGCCGACCACATAAGAGGCAATCCCAACGCTCAAGTTAGGGTGATAGAATTTTCCGACCCGGAATGCCCATACTGTAAAAGATTTCACAAGACGATGAATCAAATTATTGACGAATACGGCAAAAGCGGACAAGTGGCTTGGGTCTACCGGCACTTTCCTTTGGATGCCATCCATTCCAAAGCCAGGAAAGAATCGGAGGCTTTGGAATGCGCCAATGAGCAGGGCAGCAGTGCGAAATTTTGGGCTTATTTGGACAGGCTGTTTGAAGTGACGCCGTCCAACGACGGTTTGGATTTGGCGGAATTGCCGAAAATCGCCGAGTATGCCGGTCTAGATAAAGTCCAGTTCAATCAATGCCTGGAAAGCGGGAAATACGCCAAACGAGTGGCCGATGACCTGGCCGACGGGATAAAATCCGGCGCGCAAGGCACTCCTTACAGCGTTGTCGTCGCCGCTAACGGGAAAAAATTTGTCATCAACGGGGCATTGCCTTACGAGTCGGTAAAGGCTACCATAAATCAAGCGTTAGCCGAAAAATAATAACAAATCCAAAACATCCAAGGGTAGTCCTTGGACAAGATATTTTGGCTTTAAATATGGAGAAATCTCACAAAAATCATTCTTGTCATAACCATTTAACTCCCATCGACAAACATAAGGGCGGGCGCGGGCATCACGACCACGCTTCTATGATGTCTGATCCTTTAATGGCCAAGCAAATGGAGAAAGAAATGCGAATCGGCTTTATCGTTTCGCTTCTTCTGACCATACCCATCGTTCTTTATTCTTCTTTAGGGCAGAAAATTTTGGGCCTTAATTTGCCGGCTCCTTTATCGGCTAGTCTTGCGTTTCCAGACGGAGGAATTAATTTGCTTTCTTTATTGCTCGCTTCTTTGGTTGTATTTTGGCCGGGCTGGATTTTCATCTCCGGAGCTTATTACTCTTTGAAGAAAAAAACTTTGGATATGTCCACGCTTATCGCCACCGGAGTGCTGGCGGCTTATATTTACAGTTTCGCCATGACGGTTTTTTCCGATTTGAAAGGGGAAACTTTTTTTGAAGCGGCGGCGATGCTGGTAACATTCGTTCTCTTCGGCCATTGGATGGAAATGAGGTCAAGGCGGGGAACTTCGGACGCCTTGCGGGCTTTGTTTGACCTCGTTCCGCCGCAAGCCAAAGTCATTCGCAATAATCTTGAGATTGTCATCCCCAGTTCGGAAATTCGTCATAACGATATCGTGATTATAAAACCGGGAGACAAAATTCCGGTGGACGGAATAATCACGGAAGGGGAAACGGCCATTGACGAGTCGCTTATCACCGGCGAG
>Ga0209541_10003293_pt1 | contig 29825 bp, 30 predicted proteins | sample RifCSPlowO2_01_FD_184027 | JGI IMG/M metagenome (GOLD analysis project Ga0209541, IMG submission 184027) | Groundwater microbial communities from Rifle, Colorado - Rifle CSP2_plank lowO2_0.1 (SPAdes) (version 2) | ecosystem: Environmental > Aquatic > Deep subsurface > Groundwater | place... | reverse complement strand
GCCGGGGGCGGGCGCTACGACTACCTCGCGCGCGCCTTGGGTGCCAAAAAAGCAGTGCCGGCCGTCGGCGGCGCCATCGGCCTTAATCGCGTCATCCAGTCGCCGGGATTCACTCGTTTAACCCCGCGCCTGCTTAAAAAACCGAAGATCTTCTTCATTCAATTGAGTTTGGAAGCTAAAATGCACAGTTTGCAGGTGATCGAGATTCTCCGCCGGGCGCGCGTGCCCCTCGCCCATTCATTATCCAAAGATTCCCTGTCGGCCCAACTGGCCATCGCCGAGAAAATGAAAATCCCTTACACCATTATCCTCGGCCAGAAAGAAGTGATTGACGGCACGGTGATTGTCCGCGACATGAACACCCGCTCGCAGGCCACCGTCAAACTCGACAAACTGGCGGAATATCTGGAAAAATGCTAGTCTAACGGTAATGATTAATACCGTCACGGTCCAGAAGGAATCGGCGACCGAATCCAATTTAAGCTTGATTAAACGTTTCAGCCGGCGCCTCCAGGGCGCTGGCGTCTTGCGGCAAGCCAAAGCCAACCGCTATACTGAACGGCCTCTCTCACCCTATAAAAAGAAGCAACAAGCCCTAAAACGGTTGGGCCGGCGCGCCGCGGTCGAACGTCTTCGCAAACTCGGCCTCTTGGATGAAGCTGGCTATAAAAAATCTTACTAGGCGACAGGTCCCGCCGATCGCCTTTCGGACGATCGCCGAATGGGTGCTTGGAGCAGACTACGAATTAAGTTTGGTGCTCGTCGGTGACACCCGCTCGCGCACCATCAATCGCCGCTGGCGCGGTCAGGACAGATCGGCCAATGTCTTAAGTTTTCCTCTGGACCGCCAGGCTGGAGAAATTTTTTTGAATCTCGGCCGACGCTCGATCAATTACCTCCGCTGGCTCTTTATCCACGGCCTCTTGCATTTGAAAGGTCTCCGCCATGGGAGTAAAATGGAGTCGCTAGAAAATCAATTAGTCAAATATTTCCAAACTCATGAGCAGAATGATCGTCGCCGGACTCGACATCGGTAGCGCCACCGTCCGAGTCGCTGTTTGTGAATTGATTAAGAGCGGTAAAAGCCCTAAGATTTTGGCTTTGGCTAAAGCCGAGTCCAAAGGACTCCGACGCGGCTATGTAATCAATGTTGACGAGGCGGCCGGAGCGATCAAACAAACGGTGAAAGAAGCCGAGCGGGCCTCGGGCACCCGGATCCGGCGAGTGTTTGTCGGACTCGGCGGCGTTACCCTTGAATCAAAAATCGGCGAGAGCCAGATCATTGTTTCGCGCGCCGACGCGGAAATTACCGAGAATGACATCAACCGCGCGCTGGAACTCGCCGAAGCCAATGTCACCGATCTGGCCAATGGCCGCATCCTTCACGTCATTCCCTTGGGGTATAAGCTCGACGGGAAAAAAATTCTCGGCCGGCCGGAAGGCATGCGCGGCAACAAACTTGAGACCCGCGTCCTCTTCATCGTCTGCTTGGAACAGCATCTCGAAAATCTGATCCGGGCGATTGAGACCGCCGGCCTCGCGATCGAAGACATTGTGGCCGCGCCGGTTGTCGGCAGTCTCCCCATTCTCACCAGTCAACAGAAAAATGTCGGGTGTATTTTAGCCAACTTCGGTTCCCAGACCACCGCCCTCGTCGTCTACGAGGACGGCCTGCCGATTTCTCTTCAAGTTTTGCCGATCGGTTCAATGGATGTGACGAACGACATTGCCCTCGGCCTCCGCGTGCCGCTCGACGAAGCCGAGCGGCTGAAATTAGGCAGTGAGAATGTTTTGAGTTTAAAGAAAAAACTCGACGAGATAATCGAGGCGCGACTCTCCGACATATTTGAACTGATTGAAGGGCATTTGAAAAAAATCGGCCGGAGCGGACTTTTGCCGGCCGGCATCCTTATCACCGGCGGCGGCAGTCAAATCGCCGACATCGAAAAATTGGCCAAAGAGACCTTACACCTACCAGCCAAAGTCCATTGGCCGAACATCATCGATCACCAAAGTAAAAATCAGATCCGCGACAGCGGCTTCCTCGTGGCCTACGGTCTCTGCCTGTTCGGCCTCGGCACCGACCTTGAAGACTCTGTCACTAATCGCGTGATTAAACATACCAAAAACAAATTCCTCCGCTGGCTGAAAGAATTGTTGCCGTAACAATTTTTTATGCAAAAAGATTTCAAACGGTGGCATATCACTAAAGAAAAAATTCATTACCAACCTGATGATCAAACCATCTATTTCCATGAACGAGATGTCTGGTGGTGCCGCCTCGGAGTTAATGTGGGTTTCGAGCAAGATGGAAAAGGAGAATCATTTAGCCGGCCGGTGCTGGTTGTTAAAAAATTTAATCAATTTGTGCTCTGGACTATCCCACTCTCCACAAAACTTAAAAAGAACCGCTACTATTTACCATGTATATGTTCAGATGGTGAAACTCGGACCGCGATAATTTCTCAACTTCGTCTGATCAGCTCGAAACGTCTAACGGACAAAATCGGCTTTGCCGAGTCAGATTCATTTTCGGCCATCAAAAAAGCGACCAAAGATCTACTTTGACCGCCTTTTGATTGATTATTCCTGATCCGCTTACGCGGATCAAAGCCCGAAGGCCATTTGTATTTTTCAGTATACTCCCCCGCTATCTTTCGTCAAGCTTGACAGAAAAGTTATAGTTTGCTATGCTAGATGTAGATTTTTACAAGGGCGAAATGTGAGTAGTCCAAGTAGTTCTTTAGATAAAAAGACGGGAAAAACAACGATGACAGAGAGCGAAGCGGAGAGCAAATTACTGGAGGCAGTGTTTGGACAACAGGTGCAGACTAAATTTGACGAACAGAGGTTGAAACAGATTAGGGAATCAGTTGAGAAAATTCTCAAGACTCTCACCTACCGCGAGCGCGAGATCATCAAACTCCGCTACGGCATCAGCGACGGGTACCCTCAGACACAGACACTTGAAGAAGTTGGAAAAATCTTCAAGGTAACCAGAGAGCGCATCCGACAAGTGGAAGCCAAGGCTATCCGCAAACTCCAGCACCCTGTCCGGGCGCGGAAGCTTGCAGAAGCTCTGGGGGTTCCCGGGCAAAATACGCAGACCAATCCCTGACTTGCCTAGATCCTTGGCCACGAGGCGCGGCAGACCGCGCCTCTTTTTTATACCTAAAATCTCCGACCGTTTTTGACCCTTTGCCTTTTTATTTTTTTCTGCTAATCTGGAGCCAATATGCCGAAAATCAACCCAGAGATTGAGGCTTTTGCCCGAATCAAGGTGGTCGGCGTCGGCGGCTCGGGCAAAAACGCCGTCAATCATATGATCAACTCCAAGGTGCGCGGGGTGGACTTTATCGTTATCAATACCGATGCCCAAGATCTCCACCACTCGCTGGCGAAACAAAAAGTCCATATCGGCAAGAATTTGACCCGCGGTCTCGGCACCGGCATGGATCCGGAACTGGGCCGGAAAGCCGCCGAGGAAAGCGTCGAAGAAATCCAGAATGTGATCAAGGGCGCGGATATGACCTTTATCGCCGGCGGACTCGGCGGCGGCACGATGTCGGGCGCCGGCGCGGTGGTGGCAAAAACCGCCAAAGACCAAGGTGTGCTTACGGTCGCCGTCGTCACCAAACCATTTTTCTTTGAGGGCGCCCAGCGCTTGCAAATCGCCGATCGGGCGATTGACGAACTGCGCAAAGAAGTGGATGCCTTGGTGGTGATACCGAACGATCGTTTGCTCGGTTTGATTGATAAAAACACGACCTGCTTTTCCGCCTTCGCCACCTGCGACGAAGTACTGCGGCAAGCGGTCGAAGGCATTTCCGATCTCATCACCACGCCGGGCATCATCAATGTGGACTTTGCCGATATTAGGGCGATCATGTCCAACGCCGGCTCGGCCCTAATGGGCATCGGCCGGGCCTCGGGCGACAATCGAGCCACCGAGGCCGCCAGGCAAGCGATTAATTCACCGCTCCTCGATATCTCCATTGAGGGCGCCAAGGGCGTGCTGTTCGCCATCGCCGGCGGCAAGGATATGACGATGTACGAGATTCAAGAAGCGGCCAAGGTGATTATCGAATCAGTTGATCCGAACGCCAAAATCATCTTTGGCGCGATCCATGACGAAAAACTCAATAAGAATGAGATTAAGATTACCGTCATCGCTTCCGGCTTCCCTGAAACCGCGCGGAAGAAACCGATGATCACAATCGAGGGCAAAAGTGGAAGCGATCTACAATCGAGTCGGCCGGAGACGCCGGCCGGAGACAACGAAACAAAATTTACCCGGCGGCCTGATATCAAGCCGACATCATCCGCGCCGCAAACTAAAATTCAGGAAGAAGATGATTGGTCCTCGATCCCAGCTTTCTTACGACGGGCAAAAAAACCGTAAGTATGGTAAGATAATAATATGGTCACGATTACTTTACCGAAAATTGAATACCGTAATCTGAAACGCAAGGCCGCCATGTTTGAACGGATTATTGAGTTGGTTGAAAAAGACCGAGTTTTTCCTCCACCACCGACACATCTGTCTCCTTCGCCAGAAAGAGAATTCCAGCAAATTTATCTAAAAGGCAAAGCGGCTAAGAAACTGGATCATCGAGTTGAAAAAGCCATTAAAGAATACCAGGCCGGTAAAACTAAGATATTTAAGATGATTCCTTAACACAATGTGGATTATCAGACAAAGTTCACATTTTGAGAGAAAGTTCAAAAAATTACCAGAAAAACTACAGGTAAAAATCAGAAAGCGCAGTAAAGTATTCGCCGTTAATCCATTTGATCCAAGTTTTAAAACTCACAAGTTGCACGGTGAAAGAAAAAACGAATGGGTTTATTCAATTGATTTTTCTCTCCGCATCACCTTTATTTTTGCCGCAAAGAATGAAATGTTATACACTGATGTTGGAACCCATGATCAGGTTTATTAAAATAAGAAAACAATAACTATGCGAAAAAATCGAGGTTTCTCAGCTATCGTTCTCATTGTTATCCTCGCCGTGCTCGCCCTCGGCGGCTATTGGCTGTGGCAGAAAAAAGCGATTGCCCCCACTTTGCCGCCAACTAATGGAAGTCCGACTTCTATCACTTCCACTTCCATCAAACCGACTCTGTCAACACCGAGTGTTGACATGACTAACTTATCGCAATGACGAGTATGGGTTCAGCGTTAATTACCCTAAGAGTTGGTCAGTGAATAAAATAACAACAGAGAGAGAAAGTGGCATTCAAATTATTGCTCCCAGCGGAAAAACATCGTTTTCCGTCATTCCTGTCGTTTCCGACGAAATCCATTCTTTCCCGGGTGGTGTATTACAAACCGAGAATACCAACTTGCTAGGTCACACAGTTGTTAAAACGACGCGAGAAAATCTTGGTGACCCGGGCAGACCAAATTACATAACTTATCAATTTATTGCATATCGAAGTAATGGTTGGACCGAAAACAACTACATTGCTCTCTACTCAATGATCAACTCAGACACTAAATTGCTAGAATCAATTTTTTCCACCTTTCGGTTTACGAAATAATAATGAAAATCAATTTTAGTTCGCATGCTCTCGTAAAAATGGAGCAACGTCACATTTCTCGTTTACTGGTGAGGAAAACTGTGGCAAATGCCGATTTTGTCCGACCGAGTTATGGCTTGAGAGAAGAACGGTATAAAAAGTTCGGTCGAAATTACCTAAGAGCCGTTGTTAAAACCGAGGGTGAACAGATAGTCGTTATCACCGCTCATTGGATTGCGAAATCTAAGGATAAATGATAGGATTTTGAGTATGAAAATCACTTACGATAAAAATGTGGACGCACTTAATCTAATGTTGCGCGCTGGGGTGGTGGCTAAAACAGTGGAAATTTCACCGGAAATACTGTTAGATCTGGACAAAGACGGCCGACCCCTATATCTGGAAATTATTGGCGCCAGCGAAAAAATCGGTCGAAAAAATTTCGGCAAGGTTTTTGTTGGTAAAAGATCTTTGCCCTTGCCGGTTCTGGTTTAGCAAATCAAATTCGAATGACCTATGATCTCGCAATCATTGGCGGGGGGCCGGCCGGGGTGGCGGCTGGAGTGTACGCGGCGCGGAAACAATTAAAAACACTTTTTCTGACTTATGATTTCGGCGGGCAGTCCATTGTCTCGGCCGAGATCCAAAATTGGATCGGCACGCCCGCGATCTCGGGCGAAGAATTGGCCAAGCAACTGGAAACTCACCTCCGCGCCTACGAAGGCGAGAATTTAGTCATCAAAACCGGCGTCAAAGCTGAAAAGATCGAAAAAGCCGGCAGTAATTTTTCCGTCAAAACCGATGACGGACAAACTTATGAGGGGCGAACCGCGCTCATCACCACCGGCGCCCACCGACGCAAACTGACCGTGCCCGGCGCCGATACCTTTGAACAGAAAGGGATCACCTACTGCGCCACCTGCGACGGACCCCTCTTTGCCGGCAAAGATGTCGTAGTGATCGGCGGCGGCAATGCTGGATTCGAAACTGCTCTCCAGCTCCTGGCTTACGCCAAAAGTGTGACACTCATTCACCACAGCGCCGAATTTAAGGCTGATCCTGTGACCGTGGAAAAAGTCCTGACCAATCCGAAAATGACCGCGGTCAAAAATGCCGAGAGTGTGGAAATTAAGGGCGATAAATTTGTGAAGAGTTTGATCTATAAAGACAAAATTACGGGAGCCATTAAAGAATTAGCGACCGAAGGCATATTTGTGGAAATCGGGCTGGTGCCGACAACCAAGATGGTGGAAGATTTGGTGACACTCAATCCATACGGCGCGGCCGTCGTTGATCCCAAGAACCAACGAGCGTCAGTCCACGGCATTTGGGCCGCCGGCGACTGTACTGACGGTTTATATCATCAAAATAACATCGCCGCCGGTGATGCTGTTAAGGCCTTGGAAGACATCTACAACTACCTGCATCTGGGAAAATGATTTGACCCAACCGGGAATCCCCTGCGGGCCGGAGCAACTCGGTCTCAAGACATCGAGTTGCTCTGCGATTCCGGACGCGAGCCAAGCAGTTGGCTCGCTTGAGCTTAAACTTCGTTTGACCCCACCGGGAATCGAACCCGGATTACCGGCTTGAAAAGCCGATGTCCTAACCGTTAGACGATAGGGCCGAAAATCGAACGAATCATAACATTTTTTGAAAATTTGGCCAAAAATGATAATCTATCCACCAGGGTGGATTCGCCTAATTGGTATGGCACCGCACTCGAAATGCGGCGGGCGCAAGCCCTTGCAGGTTCGAGTCCTGCATCCACCGATATTTCCAAACGGGCGGTTAGCTCAGTTGGTAGAGCATTCGCTTGACGTGCGAAGGGTCATAGGTTCAAGTCCTATACCGCCCATTAAATAAAACTGTGATTATCCTGGGTATTGAAACCAGTTGCGATGAGACAGCGATCAGCGTCGTGGAAGGGCGCGGCGGATTGCGCCGGCCCCGCTTCACCGTACTCGCCCATAATGTTGCCTCGCAAATCAAAGTGCATGCCCCGTATGGCGGGGTGGTGCCGAGTTTGGCAAAAAGAGAGCACGGGAGAAATCTGGCGCCAGTTTTGCTGAAAGCATTGGGGAAGGCAAAACTAATTAAAGGCTCGACCTTAAAGGCCAAATATCTCAAGGTCGAACCTTGGAAAACGAAGGTTGGAAAAATTTTGGCGCGAGAACCGGAATTATTGAAACAATTTTTAGCATTCATCCCGACCATCGCCGTGCCGAAAATTGACGCTATTGCCGTTACCCAAGGTCCAGGACTTGAACCGGCGCTCTGGACCGGCATTAATTTCGCCCGGGCGCTCACGCTCGTCTGGCGGAAACCGCTCATCCCGATCAATCATCTTGAGGGACACATTTATTCTGTCCTCGTTCACTCCAAGGTGAGACCTTTAGTTTCTCAAGGTCTCACCTTAAAATTTCCGGCACTGGCACTACTAATTTCCGGCGGGCACACCGAGCTCATCCTGGTCCGCGATTGGCTCAAGTATTCCCTCGTCGGCCAAACCCGTGACGACGCCGCGGGCGAGGCCTTCGACAAGGTGGCTCGTCTCCTCGGCCTCCCCTACCCGGGCGGTCCGGCAATCAGCAAACTCGCCGCTCAAATACAAACACCGAGTGTTAAAGATGCCCAACACTCGGTGTTGCCAGCGAACCCATTGCCGCGGCCGATGATAACCTCTCCCGATTTCGATTTCTCTTTCTCTGGTCTCAAAACCGCTGTGCTTTACCGCGTCAATAATTTGAAGAAACAAAATTTATTTGATGACCAGGCCCGGGCCGATCTAGCGGCCGATTTCCAACAAGCGGTGATTGATGTTCTGCTCGCTAAAACTATTAAAGCCACAGAAAAATACGCTCCGAAAACTTTGATTATCGCTGGCGGCGTCTCGGCCAATCGGCCATTAAGCCGACAATTCGCCAACCTGATAAAAAAGTTGAAACCATCCCCCACTCTCCTCATCCCCCCGCAAAAACTCGCCACCGACAACGCCACGATGATCGCCGTGGCGGGGTATCTCCGCTTATTCCAAGGGTCACCCTTGTTCCTAAACCAAGGTTCGACCTTGAGATCCCGGGTCTTTAAGGTCGAACCTTTAATCAAAGCCAACGGCCGGCTCGTTCTAAAATAACGGCTCCTTTGCTATAGTGAACAGATGCCGCCTGATGAACGACTTTTAAAACCTTACGACCCTAGGGCCACCGAGGACAGGATTTATCGCCTTTGGGAAGAGAGCGGCGCTTTCCAGCCAGACCCGAGCAAAAAAGACATTTTCTCCATGGTTTTACCCTTGCCCAATGTGACCGGTACCCTCCACCTGGGCCACGCGGCGATGATCACGATTGAAGATATTATAACCCGCTACGCCCGGATGCGAGGCAGAAAAACTTTGTGGATCCCGGGCACTGACCATGCCGCCATCGCCACGCAAAGCAAAGTGGAGGAAATAATTTATAAACAGGAAGGCAAAACCCGTCATGACCTTGGCCGGGAGGAGTTCCTCGGCCGCGTCGAGCAATTTGCCGCCTCGAGCCACGACATCATCGTCAAGCAAATTAGAGGTCTCGGCGCTTCAACCGACTGGAGCCGTGAGGCCTTCACCCTGGACGAACCGCGAAGTCGGGCGGTCCGCACGGCATTCAAACTCCTCTATGATGCCGGTTTGATCTATCGCGGGCGGCGCCTCGTGAATTGGGATCCGCGACTCCAAACCACGGTCTCGGACGATGAAATTGAATGGCAAACCGAAACCACGCCGCTTTACTATTTAAAATACGGTCCCTTCGTGATCGCCACCGCCCGGCCGGAAACCAAGTTTGGCGACAAATATGTGGTTGTCCACCCGGCGGACGAGCGCTACGCCCAATTCCAGTCCGGTCAGAAACTGACGGTTGAATGGATTAACGGACCAGTCACTGCCACAGTCATCAAAGATGAAGCCACCGACCGAGAATTCGGCACCGGGGCCATGACCATCACGCCGGCCCATGATCTAACGGATAGCGAGATTGCCGAACGGCACGGTCTCGAATCCGACCAAATAATCGATTTATCGGGAAAGCTCTTGCCGATCGCCGGAGAGTTTACCGGTCAGCACTGGAAAAAAGCGCGACTGAAAATTGTGGCCAAGCTAGAAGCCAAAGGACTGGTGGAAAAAGTTGATGCCACTTACCAACATCAGTTTGCCGCCAATAGCCGCGGCGGCGGCGTGATTGAACCACAGTTACTGGAACAATGGTTTATCGCTGTCAATAAACCATTCGGCCAAGAACAAAAAACTCTGAAAGATTTGATGCGTCAGCCGGTGGCTGACGGACAAATTCAAATTATCCCTGAACGTTTCAAAAAAACATATTTCCACTGGATTGATAACCTGCGCGACTGGTGCATATCGCGGCAAATTTGGTACGGACACCGAATTCCGGTGTGGCATCACGAGCCCAAATGCGTTCCCATTCCAGGACGAGAAAAAGAGGTGGGGCGATGCCAAGAGATTGTCGTTGGCGAGAAAATCGAAAAATGCCCCCACTGTGACTCTAAATTCACGCAAGACGAAGACACGCTTGACACTTGGTTTTCCTCCGGCCTCTGGACTTTCTCCACCCTCGGTTGGCCAGAGCCAACCGCAGACTTGAAAACTTTCCACCCTACCACCGTGCTCGAGACCGGCTACGACATCCTTTTCTTTTGGGCGGCACGGATGATTTTGATGAGCGGTTTCCTCCTCGAACAAATCCCCTTCCACACCGTCTATCTTCATGGCTTGGTCCGCGACGTCAGCGGCAAAAAAATGAGTAAGTCTAAGGGCAATGTCATTGATCCTTTAATGATGGCTGACGAATATGGCACCGATGCCCTGCGCCTGGCTCTCGTCATCGGCACCAGCCCCGGCGCCGACAGCCGGGTAGCGGAAAATAAAATTCGCGGCTACAAACACTTCGCCAACAAACTCTGGAATATCGGGCGCTTCATCTTAACGGCCGTCGGCCGCACGGTGCCGGGCCGGCCGGCGCCGATTCCTGCCGCTGATCAAAATTTGATCAATCAGCTTGATGAATTGACCAAAGAAGTCACCGCTGACCTCGAAGCTTATCGCTTCTCCCTCGCCGCGGAGAAACTATACCACTATGTCTGGCACACTCTGGCTGATAAAATAATCGAGGCAGCTAAGCCTCGTCTGCTCAAGGAGCCGCTGGTAGCGAAATGGCTACTTTACACACTGTTCGAACGATGTTTACGTCTGCTACATCCCCTTACCCCCTTTATTACCGAGGAATTATGGTCACTCCGGCCCGAGTCAACTGAATCAAAACTCCTCATCACTACTCCATGGCCGGCAGTTTAAGTATCATCCTTTATTCATTAGCCGGCGGTCTTATCCCCGTCGCCGTCTGGCTCTGGTTCTGGCTGAAAGAAGATCGGGAAAAACCCGAACCCGCGCGCCTCGTTGTCCGAGTGTTTCTGGCCGGCGCCGCGAGTGTGGCCCTGGCTTACTTCTTGGAACGTTCGGTATGCGATTTATCTTGGCTCGGCGCCGCCTGTCAGGAACTTTCCCACCCGGATTGGCTGGCCATGGGCGTCCAGACTAAAACTCTGCTTCTCGCCTGGGCCGGAATTGAAGAGACTCTTAAATTCCTCGTGGCCTACTTACTGATTTTCCGGCAGGCGGCCTTTGACGAACCAGTGGACGCGATGATCTACTTGATCACCGCCGCGCTCGGTTTTGCCGCTGTCGAAAACGCCTTGTTCCTCTTCAATGCCTTGACCGAAACCGGCCCGGCGGCCTTCCTCCTCACCGGCAACCTGCGTTTTATGGGGGCGAATATCGTCCATGTGGTGTCGTCGGCCTTCGTCGGCGGCATGCTGGCCTTAGCCTTCTGTTTCCGAGGATTTAGACGATTAAGCTACATTGGCATCGGGCTAGTCACCGCCACTCTCTTGCATGCCTTGTTCAACTTCCTTATAATTATCTCTGACGGCGGTCAGTTATTCAAAGTCCTAACGTTGTTATGGATTTTCGCCATTTTAATTATTTTGCTTTTCGAAAAAGTTAAAACCGTTGTATGTTTAAAAACAAACGATCATTCTTCGAACGGCTGACTGGCAGTATTTCCGTTTTCAGTCAGGATCCGCCGCCGGCCGGTGAAGTCAAAACCGAAACGACGATTCGCGCCAACCACGACTGGCTGAAAGAGGGCGCCGAAGAAGGCGAGCTGGCCGTGGATGTGCATCAGACGCCGACGGAAATAGTCATCAAGGCGATGATTGCCGGCGTCAAACCAGAAGATTTAAACATCACCATTTCCCGCGAGATGGTCACGATCCGCGGCAAACGCGACGAGACCGAGGTGGTGAACGAAACGGATTATTTCCAAAAGGAATTATACTGGGGCGCGTTTACCAAAACCATTCTCCTGCCGGCTGAAGTCGAACCCGAGGAAGCCGAGGCCGTGGAGCGCCACGGTTTGCTCATCATTCGCCTACCGAAAATTGACCGACAAAGAATCCAAAAACTTAAAGTCAAATCGCTTTGATCAAAAATGGTGCCCAGAGTCAGAATTGCACTGACGACCCTTCGCTCTTCAGGCGAATGCTCTGCTAACTGAGCTATCTGGGCAATGGTGGCAAAGCGGAACCGAGACTTTCCCACGTGGCTCGTAACTGTGGCCAGGTGGCTAAAATCTGCTCGAGATACGGTTGCAAATAATAATACAATCCGGCCGCCGAAGCAATTATCACCAACCATTTGAGGGCAGAAAATAAACTGGCCCACCGCCGCGCTCGCTGGAGCCGATGGAGCATCTGATTATTCTCCTCAACTCTTTCCAAAATTTTTTGCAGCGTCGGCCGATCTTCCGCGTACATCAAGATGTACTATAACACAATTTGTCCTCGACAGGAATCGAACCTGTATCTAGGGCTTAGGAGTCCCTGGTTCTATCCATTGAACTACGAGGACTATTTTAGACGCCCAATAATTCCGCCAGCCGATTACGGTCGTAACCGACCACCAGTTCCTCATTCGAGCCGTCGGGGTGACTCACCGTAATCACCGGCACGCCGAGCTGACCGCTTTTATCAACCATTTCCTGACGCCTCGCCAGATCGGTCAGAACATCATACTCATCATAGTTCACCTGATTGGCCTTAAAAAATTCCTTGATCTGCCGGCAATAAGTGCAGGTCGGCGTCGTATAAATGGCCACTTTTTTATTCATCTTTTGATTTTAACATATTTTGCGGGATACGAGAATCGAACTCGTGTCTCATGCTTGGGAAGCACGCGTTCTACCACTTAACCAATCCCGCTCGTTTAATCAAATTTCAACCACTCGGCCACCCGCTGCCACCAAGAGGTCGGAGGCAAGGACGGGGAACTCGTCGGCGTCTCGTTGGCGACGAGACTGATAACCTTTTCCCCGGGCTTGACGACATTAAATTTTTCCCTAAGCTCTTCTTCCACTCCCCGCTCGGTTGTCAATTTTTCCACCTCGGCCAAGAGCTCCTCTTGTCGGGCGCGCAGACGCTCCACTTCTTCGAGCAATATCGCCCGTTCCGATCCGACCTGCCGCTCTTTCTTGTAAAGCCGGAAAATCGAGCCGGCGAGCGCGATAATTATCAGTGTTAGACCGAGCCGCACCGGCAACGAATAGACCGCCCGCCGCCACCGCCTTTTGTCTTGAAATTCCCTCATCGTCTGGTGTATCCTAAAGTGTAATGCTGTTTCAGAAAAAATACAAAAGACCGATCCAGATTTTCTGGATCATCGTCAGCGCCATTGTCATTATCGGCATGGTCCTGCTTTATGTGCCCGCGCTCTTTTCCTGAACTAATTTTAGAAAAACTTCCGGCGGGATATTAACCCGTCCACTAACCTGAAGCCGTTTCTTGCCCTTGGCCTGCTTGTCCCAAAGTTTGCGTTTGCGGGTAATGTCGCCGCCGTAAAGATAACCGGTGACATCTTTCCTTAAAGCTCGAATGGTCCGCGAGGTCAGAATGCGGCCGTCGGCCCGCGCTTGAATTTTAACGATGAAGAGCTGACGCGGCAAGAGCTCTTTCAGTCTCTCGACTACGGCTTCGGCCTCGAGCTCGAGGCGCCGGCGCGACACGATTCGCGTCAGAGCCGGCACCACCTCTTCCGCCACTAACACTTCGAGCTTGATGACTTCGGCTGGCCGCCAATCAATCAACTGGTAAGTGAGCGAAGCAAAGCCCGAGGAAACGCTTTTCAAGCGGTCAAAGAAATGCCGCATTAGTTCACGCAAGGGCAGTGCTAATTTCATAATTATCTTTCCATCGCTCCAATTGTCTGTCGCCAGGAGCAAAGCCTCATGGCCCTGAAGCAAACCGATGATGGCGCTCAAGTGCTCGGGCGGGGTCAAAATTCGAGCGGCGGCCCATGGTTCAGTTATTGTCTGATGCCGCGATTCGTCAGGAAATAAATGGTGGGCGTAAATCGTCTTGGTGCGCCCGGTCCGACTATCGGTAATCCGGAAACTGGTGGCCGGCGCGGTGACGACCAATTTCAAACCGTATTCGCGGCGCAGTCTCTCGGCCACAATTTCCAAATGGAGTAAACCCAAAAAGCCGCAACGGAAACCGCGGCCCAAGGCGCCGGCGGCCTCTTCTTCGAACGACAAGGCCGCGTCTGACAAACGCAGACGCTCGAGTGCCTGACGCAATAAAGCAAAATCAGGTTGAATCGTGGGGTAGAGCGAGGCCCAAACCATTGGCTTGGGTTCAGCGTAACCGGCAATAAGCGGCCAGGACTGACCAACCTTGAGAATTGTCTCGCCGACCTTAGCGCGGCTTAACTCTTTCACACCGGTCACAATATAACCGATCTCGCCGGCGCCGAGATTGTCTGTCGGCTGTTTGTCCGGTCGGAAGACTCCGACTTCAAGGGCAGTAAATTTTTCACCGGCGACACCAAAAACTAAGTCATCACCGCGCCGGATCGCGCCGTCAAAAAGCCGAACATAAACGATTAGACCGCGATGATTGGAGTATTCAAAATCAAAGACCAAAGCTCGGCAACCGGAAAATTCACTCCGGGGCGCAGGCATTATGCCCACAATCGTTTCGAGCAAACTTTTGACGCCCTCACCCGTCTTGGCCGAGATTTCTAGAATGTCGGCTGGCGAACAATCGAGCAACTTGGTGAGCTCCGCTCGGACCACCGCCGGCCGCGCCGAAACCAAATCAATCTTATTAATCACCGGGATGATTACCAGTTTTAGCTCGCGCGCCATGGCGAGCACCGAGAGCGTCTGCGCCTGCACCCCCTTGGTGGCATCCACCAAGAGAACCGCACCCTCTACTGCTTTGAGCGCCCGCGAGACTTCATAAGAAAAATCGAGGTGGCCTGGAGTGTCGATTAGGTTGAGCTTATAGGTGTTAGCTTGTAGGTGGTAGGTCATCGTGACCGGGGTCATCTTGATGGTAATCCCCCGTTCCCGCTCCAAATCCATCATGTCGAGGACTTGCTCTTTCATCTGCCGCGGCGGAACCGTCTCCGTCAATTCCAAAAACCGATCCGCCAAGGTGGATTTACCATGATCAATATGAGCAATGATCGAGAAATTGCGGATATTTTCCACAACACAATACTAACGCAAGCCACGAAGAATTAGCAACCGATTCAATTTTTGCTTCAACAAGTTGACCAAAATTTTCATCAGCTCAATCACCCGCGCTTGGAGCGCGGCGATTTGAGTGGTGTCAGGTGTAAGCGTCTCGATGAGAACCGGAACATCAGTAACTGCTGACGGAGTAACATTGGGTGCGATTCTAGAAACCGCGGGGGTAGCCACGGGATTGATAACCAGTGGTGGCGTGGTCGTGGTATCCGGCGCCAAGATGGGACGCGGCGCATCCGGATCAAACCCACGTAAGAATCCGTCGGTGAGCGCTTTGGCGTGAGCTAGGAAAGCGTTAATCGGCACATTGTGATCAAAGGGCCCCGGATAAACAATGGCCCCGCCGGCGCCAGCCGTTCGGAGAAGCCAGCCGAGCTTCTGGGTTTTGGTTGGATCCCAAACTTCCGTTTTCCAGGTCGCCGCGCTAAAAGAAAAACTCACCCACGGATAGGTGGCACTCCAAGAAGCCGCGACCAGTTTACTGTCCACTAACCCGAGATCCGGCAACCAGTAGAACTCCGGCGCCGGCGCATCGCCGCTTCCCGCCGGCATCCAACCAAACGTAGGAAACGTTGACTGATTTTCAGCGTAAAACAAAACCGGCGCCGCGGCGGCTTGCCGACGAACAATCGCGACTAAGTCGCGAGCGCGAGCGAGCCAATTAGACCGATACGCGGCATAGCGCTCGGCCGGCGCGCCTTGATAACGCCCCGGGCTGTCGAGAATCACGCGCGGATAATACCATTCCACAGCAGTTTCCGGCTCGGCCCAAATTTCCGTATCAAAAATAGCGACATCGCCACTCCGCAACCCGACCCGATCTAAACTAGCCGAAACCAGATCAAGCTCCTTCTGCCACACTACTCCGGCGTAAGCCGGATCATGCGCCGTAACATGGGGGCCAGTGGGACAATCAGTTGGCACTCGACATTGATACGGGTCAAAACCCGGCGTATCAAAATATTTAAGATTTTGATTATTTGAAACGTGATTGGCCGGATCAAGTTCCGCCGGATTAGCCAAAAAACGGTGTCCGGGACTGCTAATAAACGCCAACGGCAAATCAATGGCCCGCAAGTCAGCCAGCTGACTGGCAACATCAGTCTGCGGATTCCAAACGCGAACACCAATATGGGTAAAGCCGTCGGCCTTCATCTGACGCACGACCTTAAGATATTCCGGCCAACCAACGGCTGGCGCGGAATCGAGATACGGCCCCCAAAAGGTGAGGGACGGTGACGGCAGAACGACTGCGGTCACAGCGGGCGCGCCGGAAAAAAAGAAAAAAACCACCATCAAAATTAAAAGGACTCTCCTTAAATTACTAATTCCTAAGGAGAGTCCTTGAGACTCCATCAAATTTGCCGCCCCCGAAGGAGGGCCAGAAGTTTCTGAAGCAAGACCAGCAATTGCTGTCGTAATTGCAAAATCAAACTGGCGCGAGTGGCGGGAGTGAGAGCGGTGGAAAACACAGTCTGCTCACCCTTGGCTGGTCTAACCGTCAAGGTAACCGGCTGAACATAATTGCCGGAGCGATCGTAGGCGTAAAGGGTGTAGTAATAGAGCTGGCCGTTCGTGAGATTAGTGTCAGTGAATCTGGGTAAAGTGCCGTCGTAGACCACTTTGGCTTGCGGCAGGTAGCGGGGATTGCCGGTCGGACCGAGCGCCGGCAGGGGGGCGAGCGAACGGAGGATAAGCACCCGTACAAAATCAGCGGCGGTTGGATTTTGCCAATTAAGCACGGCTTGACGATCAGCCGACTGAATGGAAACGGTCGTGGGCGGGGTCGGAGCCGTGGTGTCCGAAACCGTTGCTACCACACCTCCTCTTGATTCAGATGTTTCCGTCGTTTGAGTAGCCGACTGGACGATAGTAATAAAAGTGACAACATTAGAGAGCGCCGACGCATTGCCGGCGGCGTCTCGGCTCTTGAGAGCGACCGAGTAGGTCTTGCCGGGCGTCAGATCCACCAGCGTGTAGGTTTCGGTTTGCCCCGCCAGGGCCGGGGTGGGTTCGCCGCTCGCTTGGGCCGCCGTACCCCAATTAATAACATCAATGATCGTAATACGGCCGGTGGTGCGAACATAACGAAGATCGTAACTCGCGACCGGACCCGAGGCCGGCGCGGTGTTATCTTGATACGGCGCAGTCCAAGTCAGAACAACTGACTTCTTGTCTGTGCTACTGACGCTAAGGTCAGTGACAATCTGTGGCGGGATGGAGTCTGGAATCAGCGTCGCTTGGGTCGTGAAAGTGAAATCAATCGAGGTTGCCTCGTTTGGAACAGCGTCTTTGGAGCGAACGCGATAATGATAGAGAGTATTGGGAGACAGTCCGGTAAGCGTTTGAGTATGATGCGTCACGAGCGCGGTTTGTAAAATGGTGGATTGGCCGTAACTAACCGTAAAGCCGTAATCGACTTGTGAAGTAGAAGGTTCGTTGGTCGTCCAGATGACAGTAGCGGTCGAAGTACTAATGATAGAAGTTGCAACCGCAGAAATCACGGGTGGCGTAGTATCAGGAGGAGCGAGCGTCGTGGCGCCGACCGCGCTGGACTGGGCGGAATTATTCGGGACGGCGTCGTAAGCCGAGACCGTGTAAGTGTAGGCGGTGGCCGGCGACAAGCCCGTGTTTTGGTAACTGTTAGTGGGACTGGTGGCAATTTGCGTGCCGCCGCGGAAAATCTTGTAGCCGGTTACTGCCACATTGTCGGATGACGCAGTCCAAACGAGATTGATTTGGGAAGAAGAAACAGCGGTAGCGACGAGGTTAGTAGGCACAGTGGGCGCTTGAGTGTCGGCGGTAACGTTGCTCACCGTCACCGTGATGGGAGCGGCGGTCGTGGTCAGACCAGCCGTGTCGCGGGCGGTGGCGGTAAGTGTGTGGGCGCTGTTAGTAGTTAAGGTGGTGTTCCAATTGAAAGAGTATGGCGAGGTTGCGTCTTCGGCGCCGAGATTCTGGCCGTCGAGTTTGAATTGCACGCCGACTACTCCGACATTATCAGAAGCATTCGCAGAAACCGTTATCGTGCCAGAAACCGTTGAACCATTTGCCGGAGAACTAATTGAAACAATCGGCGGAGTCGTGTCGCTTGGTGCTCCACCGCTTGGATACTCGTATGCCCCGATGTCCCAGGCCACGCCTTGCGGCCGGAGCGTGCCGGCGTAGTCGTCGAAGACGGGCACGGAGGCGCCGGCGTCGATGGCGCCTTGTTTGGTCGGGTCAAGGTGATAATCGCCGGCTACCCGATTGACAAAAACGTCTTGTCCCACAAGGTTGTTTGAAGAAGTTACGATGATTGGCAGATTGAATCCAAGCCCATATGCAAGATTATTTCTCACATAAATGTTACGAGTGTTAGGCGAGTCGGCGCCCCTCATAAAATCAAAGCCAGCGATACTTGAAACGGCCGTGTTCTCATACACGAAAATATCTTCCTGGGGATTAGTATCTGCTATGTCGTAGGTGGCATTTGAGATTCCAATAGCGTGGAGATCATTAAAGATATTGTTTCTAATCACGACATTTTTGGCATCATGTACCTGAGCTCCTTGCTGGGTCCCTATGATCGGCGTTCCAACAAACATATTGCGTTCGATCAAAGTGTTTTTGACTTGTTCGGAGGTTTGGTCATACTCGGCACCCAGAGTAATTTCCGCCCAACCGCCCTTCAACACATTGTCGTTAATCACTACATTGCTGGAATGGGATTTGATTGGGCTCTTAACCGAGGGCGGATTCTCGACTATGTTGTGAGAAACAACAACTTTGTCAGACTTGGAAAGGCGTATGTTCTGTTCTTCCGTTGGGGCCCGTAAGGTGTTTCCAAGGATGGCATACTTTGTTTCCTTGTTATAAACATTATGATTGCCGGTACGTTCAATTACTGAGTCAAATAGAAAATTAAGAGTGGTGTTTGGACTATCTGCCCCCCATCCCCAAGCAGCATCGAAAATATGAGTGCGAAGTACTAGATTATGTGATCCGACTGGATTGATTCCACCCGAATTACGAGGTCCTGTGTCTCGATCTCTTTCAGGACTATGGGAAGTGAAGGACAAGTCTACAACCCTCCAATCATTTGAAGCGAAGGTTAAACTCAAGACATGTAATGATGGCACATTTTCTAGTAAAGGCTTATTCCCAGTTCCAAACGCTCCAATCATTCCAGGACCAGCAACACCAATTGAAATAGTGGGGGCGGCACTCCACACATCCCCCCGCCTCAACAAAATCCTTCTCTTGCCTGCCGTGAGCTGCGCATTAATTCTTGTGGCAACATCGCCTGTTTCTGTGACTTGGCTTGCACCGCTTGGGCAGCCATTCCAGTTCAAATTATCCCGTGCAATGCAGACAGTATTGGCGGCAAAAATGGTGTCGGGGTTATCAACGGTAATACTCTGGGTGTAAGATTGTTGTTGCGTTCCGTTTTTGATGGTCAAGGTAGCGGTGTATGTGCCTGGTGTTTCAAACACGTGCGCGGCCACGGCGCCGGTCGCGGTGTTTTTGGATTTGCCCGAAGTCGCCCAGTTGCCGCTGGTTGGATCGCCGAAGTCCCAAGCATAAAGAAGGTCATGGAAGGGTCTCGCGGCACCAAACGGATTCATACTAACCGCATCGAAGAAGACAGCGAGTGGCGCGACGCCTGAAGTGCGTGAAGCAGTGGTCATCGTGCCTTGCGGCGGCGCGGTCAGCGTCGTCGCGCTGACGCTCGCCGACTTGGCGGATTCATTAGGCACGGCGTCAATGGCCGAGACTTGGTAAGAATAAGCAGTGTTAGCGGTTAAGCCGGTGTTTTGGTAACTGTTAGTGAGGCTGGTGGCGATTTGGGTACCGCCACGGAAAATTTTATAACCGGTGACGCCAACGGCATCGGTGCTGGCGGTCCAGGTTAGATTGATTTGTGACGAGGAAACGGCGTTGGCGGTTAAGTTCGTGGGCACCGTGGGTGCTTGAGTATCTGGAGTCGGATTAGTGCATTGGCTCGTATTAAATGTGCAGGTAGAGGTGCAAGTTAAAGTGCCGCCGGTGAAGCCGCGAGTAGTACAGGTTTGACCGCCAAGGTTTGTAGCATCGCACTGTTCCGTGCCTTCAATCACGCCGTTGCCACAAGTTTGAGTCGGGGGCGGCGCGGTCCCGGCTAGCGCCGCGATGTCGGCATCCGACAAAGCGCGATTGAAGACTCGCACTTCATCAATTTGACCATTCCAAAAGTCGCCCGGGTCTTGCGACCGGCCGACTTGCAATGGGAAATTAGTTAAGAAACTGGCAGTGAGCGTACTAACTTGATTGGCCGTCGAAGTATTGGGACGACCGTCAACATAAAGCTTGATGCCGGAAGCCGTCCCGTTGCCGTTGTAAACGGCGGCGACATGATGCCAGGCACCGTCGCTAATGTTAGTCGTGCTCTCGGCATAAAGACGACCAGAGTTATTAGCGCCAATCAGATCAAGTTTCAGCTTGTCGCCCGGATTATTAAGACCAAAAATGAATCCGGCGTAGGCGGCGGAAGGCGCAATGCCTTTGGCGATGATGGCCTGATAGCGAACGGCAGTGGAACGTTTAACCCAAGCGGCCAGGGTGAAACTGCCGGCGCGATCAAAATCAAAATTGGTCTCGGGAACGACATCAAGCCCGGTCGTCCCGTCGAAAGAATAGGCGTGATTGGCGAGACCGGCGCGGTCGGCGACCCAAGTCGGACAGTGACCCGCCGAACAAACACTGCTATTGGTGCCAGTGTTATCGGTGGCGCCACCAACCGGATCATCGTCAAAGGAGAGTGAGAGTAAGGCACTCGTAGGCTCGCCGGCAATCGGCGCGGCGACAAGAGAAGCGGGAAGAACTGAGACCGTATTGTTCGGAGGCTCAGGATAATTAAGAAAGGTGAACCAACCGACGGCCACGATTCCAAGGGCAACAACGAGTTTCAGAGGCAGAGATTTAGGTAACATAAAGCCCTTTTATTATACTCCCAATTATCCCCACGTCCTGTTGATAACTAGAGTTCTTCGGTCGCCGGTAGAACGGGGGCCGCGCGCTGCCAAAATTTATGCCGGAACGAACGGCTGATTTCAGTCATTTCCTCATTGCCCAGCCGCCGCAAAATGAAAACAGCGGCGGCAATCCCCCCGACTCCGGCCAGCCAGCCCTGGTTGAAAATGCCCCAGAAGGTGGATTGATCGAGCGACGGCGCAAGAATCTGCAATAGAAAGTAAGCCGCGACCGCGGCGCCGAGGGCGGCGGCTGCGACTTGACCGAGACTCCGATAGAACAATTTGGGGAAGGGTCCAAAATCGCGCCGAAAGGAACGCCAAAAAATAATTAAATTAATGATCATCCCAAGACTAAAGGCCAGAGGCAGAACCAAAAGTTCCATCCCGGCCACATCGGCGACGCGCAAGAAATCGCCGAACAACAACTTAATTGACGTTGATTGACGAATTAACCGTAGCAAGCCTAGAGCCAAAAGAACAATCAGGATTGAAGACAACACATTGACGAGGAGAGGCTTCACGGTTTTACCACAGGCATAGTAGCCGCGGACAAACAAGAGGACGAGACTTTGGGCCGCGACCGAAACCAGAAAAATCGCCAAAGCGGCGGCCACGAGACGCGTATCTCCCCAGTCGAACTTGCCGGCGCCCAAGATCACCCGCACGATCTGGGCGCGCAGCACGATGAACAGCGCCAGGGCCGGCAAGGACCAAAAAATGATGTGCCGGACCGTCACCGCCATCTGATTAATAAATTTGGTCCGCTCGCCGTTGCTGAAGAGACGAACCAGAGTGGGAAAAGCCGCCACCGAATAACTGACGCCGATAATTGAGACGATGGTCGCCTGAAGATTATAAGCAAAATTAAACACGGCGATCGAGCCGGCCGCAAGATAAGAAGCGAGAGCCACTAAAACCATGGTGGCCAACTGGTTGGCGGAAAGGGCCAGCGTTCTGGGCCAAGATAAAAGAAAAATCTTCCGCCATTCTGATTTTCCGCCGGCGGACCAACGAAAAATAGACGACCAACGGAGAGTGACCGGGCCGCGGCGCAAAGCCGGCCACTGAATCGCCAAATGGCCAAGAGTCCCCAAAACAACGCCCCAAACCAGACCAACTAAACCCCAGCGCGGATAGAGAAAAATAATCCCAAGAATTATTCCTAGATTGTAAAGAATCGGACTTAGGGCAAAGAGAAAAAATTTGCGGGATGATTGAGTGAGGCTGGCTAAAAGATTGGATAAACCTAAGAGGAGCGGCGATAAAAGGAGGATGCGTGAGAGAGACAAAAGTTGCAGCCGGGCGGCGGGCGCAAAACCGGGAGCCACGAGGCCGAGCAAATGAGGCAGCAGAAAATAAACGACGATCTCAACTACTAACATCAATCCGAGGAAACGGCCAAAAAGATCAGCCAATAAATTTTCTGCCGCTTGGCGATCGCCGGCGGCGATATGTCTGAGCAAAAAGGGCAACACTACCGTGACGGAAACAAATGAACCGATGGCTACATAGAGCAGATCTGGCAGGCGAAAAGCGGCGTAATAAATATCGAGTTCTGAACCGGCCCCGAAGGAGGCGGCCAGCAAGCGATCGCGGATTAAGGCCAAAATTTGCGATAGAACAGCCGATAGGCCGAGCAGTAAAGCCGCTTCATGCAGACCGTTGAACTCACGTTGGAAAAAATTTAAAAATCGTTCAACCATTAGTAAATCAATATACTAACATTCCCCGCCTTTTTCCAGACAGGGAATGTTAAGTTGGTGTCTATAAGCCGAATTCTGTATCCCGCTCTTAAGCGGAACGGTAGTTATTTATCTGGGCCCTCGATTGCTCTCGGGCTCAAGCGGCACTCCCTGCACCATACGGCGCGGGGCTCGGCCTTGCACCCAGGTAAGGATTTAGCCGTTTCACCCTTCGACAAGCTCAGGGCAAGCCCCAAACAAGTCAAAGACTCGTCTCTGTTCGCACCTCTACCCCGCCAATGGCGGGGCGACGGGTGTTACCCGCTACCCTTTTAACCCAGCCCCAGTTTGCGTATGCAAATCGGGGCTGGGTAAGTGTTCGGACTTTCCTCTGCCAATCTTGCCGCCGCCTGCGACAGGCAAAATTGGAGCAACTACCCGATACCAACCGGGATAATATTATAATGTCGTTACTATCTGACTGTCAACACCAAGAGGAAAATCGATCTCGCAGACGCCGGAAACGCAAGCGAGTTCCCTCGCGCCAGTGGTCGAATCTTCCTGTTCGTAAAGCACCAGTTTGGCAAAATCAATGTCGGGAAAAATCCTGACCATTTCGTTGTACTGCTCTTCGGCAATCGCTTCATAGGGCGCTAGACGATAAACATGTTCAGTGCGGGGCAAAAAAGACAGACCGCCGATGATGTCCCAATTTTCATAGACCCAATTGGCGACCCTCAACCATTCATCTTCGCCGATGGAAATAGTGGTGGACGGATTATGCTCGGTGTAATTTTCTTTAACAATTTTCCAATACTCCAACTGGTCCAAGGAACTTAAGTCGTTACGGTAGAACGAACCTTTAGGCGCCTTAACCGGGAATTCCAAAACATAAGTCGTGGCCGCGGCCGGATCCTGGCCTACTTCCGGATGATACGGCACGCCCATATCCTTCAACATCTGGAACAGCGGGCTGTGATTCTCGATCCGGACGCGGCGGATATAAAAGGGGGCGTGACGCGGATGCATGCCGGAAGAAGAATCAAATAATTGAGAACCATTGCCGGAGGGCTTAACGCAGGTAATGCAGGTGGACGGATTGATACCGAAGCGCGCCGCGTACTTACGGTTGGTTTCAATCGCCACCTCTTTCATCTTCCGCAGGGTGTTGGGGCGGCGCAACGCTTTTGAATCCCACTGCCCGGTGATGGAAACGCCCAAGAGCGCTTCTTCCTCGCAGTTTTTCTTCCACTCTTTGGACAGGTAAGGGAAATTGGTCAGTGAGGCCTGGAAAGTGCCGAGAATGGCGGCGACTCGCACCTTTTCGAGCAGGGTGTCTTCCGTATCTTCCGCCCGGGCCACGACTTCCGAGAGATTGCAGAATTGTTTTGATTTCAAAACGATTTCGCCACAGGGATTAGTACCGGACCGCTCCCAGTCCGGCGCAAATATCTTCCACCGCCGGGCCGGTAATTGAGAACGCAAACTGCCGCGATTGAAAATACCCCGTTCCCCGGAGCCGGATTTAACCAGGTTCAGCCACTCGTCGAGAAAATTGGATAGGGCCGGTTTCTCGTTGTAAACAGCCGAGTTATTGGCCATGCTCCGTTCCGGATGCGTTAAATAGAACTGGCCATTTTTCGCCTCCTGCAGGTCGGTGTCATCAAGATCAGAAAGGGAAATCAGGGCGCTCCGGCGCACGCCGCCGGCCACCACCACCTCGCCGATTTTACAGATAATGTCATGGACATCAATGGTGGACAGTCGCCGGCCCTGCCGGTTAAGCATTTTCTGTCTGGTAAACTCCAGGAGACGGCGCAATGGTTCAGGGCCGGAAGACCGACCGCCCATGGTCTTCAACCGCGCGCCCTGCGGCCGAATTTTCGAATAATCAAATTCCACATCTTGGCCCGAGGACCAAGTCTCCAGTCCGTGGGCCAACGCGTCAGCCCAGCCCTCGCGGCTGTCGGGAATGACGAAGGGCGGCAACTTTTCGCCGGTCTGCCGTCTTACTATCGGCAAAAGTTCCACCGTCTGATGCTCAACGGCAAAACCCATACCGGTCCCGCACATCAGCACATACATAATCTCGGCAAAATCCTGCCACTTGGCCGGCGCCACATAAGCGCAATTGTAAGCGCAAACATTGCTTTTCTCGACCGCCGGTCCGGCCGACCACAAAAGCCGCATCGAGCCGAGCGTTTTCATATTCAGCATATAATCTCGAACTTCGGCGTACTCTTCCTCGGCCAGCTTGTCGCCCAGATGCCCGCGCATAAAGTTAAGGTAGCGTTCAACAGTTTCAATCCAGGTTTCGCGCCGATTTTTCTCCGGCAGCCACTTGGAATAAGTGCTGTAGTAAACAAACTCCGAAAGCTGATTCCTAAAATATTGCTTGCTTTGGGCCGTTAAATCGCGAATCTCCTTGGGCACCTCACCCTTTTCTCGACGCAGTTCTGATCGGCGCTGACGGTAAAGGATATAGGCCTTTGAGGTCTTGACGAAATTGTGGAGGATGAGCTGCCGTTCGACAAAATCCTGGACTTCTTCGACGGTCGGCAGGAAGTCGGAGCTCGTGTTTTTGACGAGTTGCCGCAAATCCTTGACCACGGCCCGGGCGACGCGCCTGGCCTCTGGTTCACCGCCCTCGCCGGAAGCGCGCATGGCCTTCCAGATGGCCTTAACGATCCGCTCTTCATCAAACGGCACGATGGTGCCGTCGCGTTTGCGGATTTCTTTAAGGAGTCGAGTGGACAATTTCATACCCTATTCTAACTTTGCCGCCGGAAAAAATCAAAAATTAAAATCTGTTGATAAATTTTTAAAACCAGGGCTACATTTGAGATAAGTGAGAGCGCCATAGAGTCCACTCGCCTCGCCCAAGACCGCGCGCCGGACCGCCGGCAGAGTCGGAAAAATTGTTAAACGTTCGCGCAGCAAATCTGCCATTACGGTCACCTTAAAACCGGGCGGATTAAACATACTGCCGCCAAGCACCAAGCAATCGGGCGACCAATGAAGCAAGGAATTGGCGAGACCTAAAGCCAAATGCCGACTCAACTCTTGCCAAATTTGCTCATCAGTTATCTCGCGGGGGGGTTTGCCAAACCGCCCCTCAACCGAGCCACCGGAAACCAAACCTTCTAAAGTTTTTGGCTCACCATCAATCATAATTACCTGCTGACCGGGTTCAAAACCCAGGGCGTTTTCGTCAATCCGGCCATGCTCAATTTTGACCCCGCCCACGCCGGTACTGACGGTGATATAAACAATAATCTCGAAGCCGCGGCCGGCGCCATAATGGGCTTCGCCTAACCCGGCAAGCGCCGCGTCATTCTCAACCAAAACCGGACACTTCAACCTTTTTTCTAATTCTGATTTTAAGGGCGCGCCGGGCCAAACCTTCCGACTAATTCCCAGACAAAGTCCCCGGACCGCCGCTGGTCTCTCCGCGGGCAATTCGCCGATTAGTTTTTCAATTAGGGTCAAACCGGAATTAAAATCAGCCGGCGTCTGTTCAATCAATGGTAACATCACGGTCTGGCCATCGCGCGAAGCGGCGAGACGCGTTTTCGTTCGGCCAATGTCCCCCAGCAGATAAATTTCAGACATCTGATTTGATCAGTTTTTTAAATTCTTCGGTCACCGGCGTCGCCACCGGATCGCGATGGGCTGCGAGCGCCAAATGATAAGCCGTCCAAGCGCCTAGCAAAACTGAATGAAAGATCTTTTCTAGTGGCGAGCGGCCCGATAAAATCACTTCGGTCACCGCCAGACCTCGTCCCCCAAACAGCTCCGCCAAGCGATCAAAACGATGCTCGATTCTCGGGTGATCAGCCATATCACGAAGGAAAATATAGCTAAAATGAGGGTCGGCGGCCTCCAGCTCGTTGTGATTCATCTCCGGCAAAACATTAAAAAAGGCCGCTGTTTTACTGGTTTCATTGAGACAAATTTTCCAATAATAAGCCAGCTGGAGATTGACGGTTGAAGCGTAAATGATCGGCAGCTTGCCTTCGAGCCAAGCCGACAGCTTTTTACCAGTCGCCTCTGACGCCGTCAGATCGAGCGCTTCTCGCGCCAGGGCCAGGCCCGAAATGATTTTATCGTCCCTTAGCAATTTGGCTAGACCGGTAAACGAATAGCCGACCGCCAAACGCGGCGGCAGACCGACGGGTAAAACCACGTAAGGCAAACGGAGTCTTTTGGCTTCATCGAGCAAGGTGCCGCCAGCGGCGATCACCGCCGCCTTCAAGCCGCGTGACATCACCGCCGCCAAAGTATCAAGGACTTCCTCGGTGTTGCCGGAATAAGAACTCAAAATCAGCAAAGCGCCTTCCAGAAAATAGCGCGGGACACGGGGCAGACCATAATCGCGATGAATCAAAAGATCGAGTGCCGGATTATAAACCTTCATCAGTCCGCCGGCGAGGGCTGATCCACCTAAGCCGCAGAGGATAAATTTATCAGTCCTGGTCAGACGGTCAGCGTTAACCACCGCCAAATCAGCTCCCAACTGTTTGGGAAAATTGAGTATTTGCTCACGCAGGCCAATGGCGTCCATGTACGATTATTATAGCAGTCCTTGACGCTGTTGGCGAAAGTGCTAAAATATAGATTGGCGTGGATCTTGTTCATCCACCTTTGTCCTTTTTGAAAAATGGAGATACAGAAATGGCAAAACAGAAACCGAAGAAAAGTGAGGGGCGGTCGGAACCAGAGCAAACCTTCCGGGTGGGCCCGCCATGTCGGAGTGTGAGCGATGTTAAAGTTGGAGATTTGGTCTTTATTGACCCTCTGGCTGATGACCAGATGATCGGCCACCGACTTGGTTTAACAAAAGATGAACTTAGCCGGCCAGTCAGAGTTCATCGGGTTGAACCGATAAATGGCGAGGTCTTTCTTCAGGGGAGACGCATCGACGCTATCAGCCCCGACCATATCAAAAAAGCCATTCCGGTCCCAATGACTCGTTAGTCATCAACCAGAACAAGCAAAAGCCCCATCAATTCGCCAGTTGGCAAATTGATGGGGCTTTTTACTATCGCGCTGTTATTAACCGTTTAGCGCGAGAACTCCCGACGAGGCGGGCGCTCGGTTAAGGGACGCGCCTCATTAACCGTCAGGCGGCGGCCGTCGAGCTCTTTGCCATTCCAGGTTTCAACCGCTTTCGCCGCGTCGTCATCCGACTCCATCTCGACGAAGCCGAAACCCCGCGAGCGTCCGGACATCCGATCAGTGATGACCTTAGCCGAACTCACCGCGCCGACTTGCGAGAAAGCTTCTTTCAAGCCTTCATCAGTCGTGCTGTAAGACAAACCGCCGATGTATAACTTCTTAGCCATGGGTTTGATCTAATTTCTAATTTGTAAGGCGACCTCTCCTCGTGGTTTCGACCTTACCCTTGACTAAAACGCTGTTGTAAGGACACTAAACTCCCGAGAATAAACACTTACCCCCCCAGTATACCTAAAACTGATTTATTGTCAATAAGGCTTGTCTTCATAGTATTTCTACGAATTTAATCTTGCCTTTCTGCAAGACTGATCCCGGCCGCACAACCTCGTGAATATCTTTTATAACCACGCCGTCAATTTTCACGCCCCCCTGCTCAATTGTTCTTCTGGCTTCTGATTTTGAGGGTATTATCTTGGTTTCAATCAAAACCGAGACGAGGTCATATTTGTTCGGTTTAAACTTTTGCCGATCGGCCGGGATTTCTTTTTTAGAGAACGTGCCGACAAAATAATCCTCGGCCGCCAGGGCATATTTTTCTGAATGATATATTCGCACCACCTCAAAAGCGAGCTTCATTTTAAAGTCCCGGGGATTAGCTCCTATCCTCAAGCTGTTTTCGTACTCATTGATTATTTTCATATCAACCCGAGTAAGTAAAATAAAATATTTTATAATCAAACCGTCTCTAAGCGACATGATTTTCCAGAACATGTCATTCGGCGTGTCAAACAAATTAACCGTATTGCCAAAACTGGAACTCATTTTTCTTCCGTCCAATCCTTCGATAAGAGGATTAGTAAGAATGTCTTGCGGTTCTTGACCATAGAGTCTTTGTACATCTCGGCCCGCCAAAAGATTGAAACGCTGATCTGTTCCCCCAATTTCAACATCCGCCCTTACTGCTACAGAATCGTACCCCTGCATTAAGGGATATAGCAGTTCGCGTAAAGATACCCTTTTACCATCTTCTAGTCGTCGATTAATATTCTCGCGAGAAATAAATGCATTGAGAGAAAAAATATCTGCTTGACGACCGATATCCATATAACCCAATTTACCGAGCCATTTGCTGTTGTGATAAATTTCGGCTGTGTCGGTGTTAATTATCTTAGCCGTTTGTTCGATGTATGTTTTTAAATTTTCCTTGACGATTTCTTCTGAAAACATCATCCGCTCGCTATCTTTATCTGAAGTATCGCCGATTAAACCGGTGAAATCACCGATGATTAATATGGCTTTATGCCCCAGTTCCTGAAAATCTCTTAATTTAAGCAGTGGAATTGATCGGCCTAAGTGTATATTTGGACTCGTCGGATCAATACCGAGCTTAATGCGAAGTTGTTTTCCGTTTTCCAGTTTATTTTTAAGATTAGACCGGTCGATTATTTCTTCGACGCCCCGACTCAATAACTCTTCAATTTTGTTTGATTTTGAATGTATTCCAAGCATGACGTTTCATATTGTTAGTTTAGCTTATTTTCAGCGTCAAAGCAAGCCGCCATTTATATTTCTCTCCTTCGCGACGATCCACTTGGGGACGATTTCAAGTTTTTCTTTGGCGGCAAATTCTCTCAATTCAGAAAATTGAGATTCAAGAGACATAATCTGTCGCTCTTCGTTATCTGTAGATTTTCTTGTGTAGATAAAATATTTCATAAAGATTTTAGAAAAGCCCGCTTTTGGCCTTACTGAATTCAAAACGGCTTGAAATTTCCCCGAAAAACGGCTGGCGAGCCCGCGTAGCG
>Ga0209541_10003292_pt1 | contig 29828 bp, 24 predicted proteins | sample RifCSPlowO2_01_FD_184027 | JGI IMG/M metagenome (GOLD analysis project Ga0209541, IMG submission 184027) | Groundwater microbial communities from Rifle, Colorado - Rifle CSP2_plank lowO2_0.1 (SPAdes) (version 2) | ecosystem: Environmental > Aquatic > Deep subsurface > Groundwater | place... | reverse complement strand
ACTCGGAAAATAAGTTCACCGCTAGATATAGATCCTATTTATGGAAAAATAACGGATAATCGAGGACAGATCGTTGTAGAAGGAATTGTAATATTAAAAATGGGGAACACATACCCACTCATAACCTACACGAAGACAGATGGGAGCTTTCTTATTGCTCCGTGCTGTATATTTAATAGCACCACTTTAGAACCATATTATCCTTCAAATGAACAGGCGGTATATTTGGAAATTATTGATGAAGCTGGAAACATAGAAATAAAAAAGACTACATTAGCAGATATAAGTCCATTAAAGGAAACGATAGTCATGGATGGTCAGGAGGAATCTGAGAAAAAACAACTCGGTGATACTCAAGATCGAGAAAAAGTGAGTGAAGTATTATTAGAAGCAGAAAATATATCAAAATATGAGGATGTTGATATTATTTTTCCTAAACAAGGGGCTGCTATCCCTGCAACGAAGCCTATTTTGAAAGGTTTAGGTGAGCCTGGCAAAAAGGTGATAGGACAACTTGATCCAGATGGGAAATTATTTGAAGTAAAAGTAGGCGAAGATAGAGTTTGGGATTTTGCCCTGCCTTTCGAGCTCACTCCCGGCGAGCATACACTCAATGTTATTACAGAGGACAATACAGGAAGTAAATTAGCTTTAAATCGTACATTTACAATCTTGAAAAGTGGCGAAGCTGTGCTTGGTTCAGCTACTCCTTCAGGTACAATTACACCTCAAATTTTTCCAACTATAGCGCCTACCGCTCTTCCATCTTTGAGTCCGATCCAGCTTACACCAACTAGTCCTCCTCCAGTGACAGGCAGTAACATTACATCGTTTGCGATCTTTAGTGTAGCACTTGTTTTATTTGGTGTAGGTATGATATTGTTGTTTTGAAAACGTAAAATTATATGGATATTTTGACACTACTAAACCCAATTAGTAAAATTGCCATTGGAGCGTTCGTTGTTACTTTGGGAATAGTTATCTATGAAATTTTCTTAATGTTTAAATCAGGTAGTGGAGAAGCTGAAAAAGTAAAAATTCCTGATTTCAAAGAAGGACAAAAAGCAACTGAATCTAAAGTTCTTAGTACGAACTTACCTCTACCACCTACAGAGAAACAACTTTCACAAAGAGAGATTATTAAGAAGAGACTCATATGGTTTTTGGCACTCTTAGGGATATTTGGCATTATCGGTCTTGGTGGCTTTTTATATTATCGATTTGTACTTCCTCAGGAAAAGTTTAGCGACGTTGGTGCGCCATTACCTACGAACATTCCTGAAAAATTATCACCAACAAATGGTGAAAAAAAAGCTCAACAACCCTCATTAATACCAACCGCCTTTCCAACAAGTTTTACAACACCGTCAGATGATGAGGAAAATCAAGTAAGAATAATATCGCCGACATTATCAGTTTCAGTCTCCCCAACAAAAACAGCAACTACGACAGTAACTAAATCTATAAGTGGGTCGCCGACTGTAACACCACCTTCGCAACTACCGAAATCAGGCATGTGGCAAAATATTGCAATTATTGCTGCAGGATCAATTCTTCTAATTCTTGTAGCCTTTGTTATATGAAGTGTGATTTAATCTACAGCGCGCTCGTCGCGATTTGATAAAATTGTTGAGGGTCTAATGATGCTCCTCCCGGTAGTACACCATCTATCTCGTCATTTTTTAGAAAAGCTTCAGCGTTGTCTGGATTTACAGAACCACCATAAATATACTTAATATGGGAGGGAATATGGAGCATTTTTTTCATTTCAAGAACATCTTTAAGAGACGTAGTATTTCCGCGTCCTGTTCCAGTACTAATTGCTTCTGGAGGCTCATACATTAGAAACTGTATGGTTTCCGGATAACTATCTTGAGCATTCCTGATGCAAAGTATTGGTTCTATATTGTGCAATCGAGCCATTTCAAATTTTTTAAAAATTGTCTCTTCGCTTTCATTGTTTTGTGATCGTCGCTCACTATGGCCAATAATTGCAAAATCAATAAGGCCATTAAGTGAGTAAGCTGTTACTTCGCCCGTATGTGTTCCAGGTTCGTATGGTGAGATATCCTGTGCACCAATCTTTACGAAAGAAAATTTATTAAATCTTTCTTTCAGAATAGAAATGAAGGGAAAGGGTGGACAAATGACGAGTGTAATTTTATCTTGAAAAATCGAGAGATCGAGTTTTAGAAAATCATCAGCCCATCGGCTTACTTCCTTAGTATTTTTATTTGCTTTCCAGTTACCTATGACGAATTTCATGTATGCTATAGTATACGTATGCATTCTAACATATTTGACAATCTTAATGAACAACAAGCCGAGGCAGTGAGACACGCAGAAGGCCCTTCTATTATTCTTGCGGGTGCGGGTTCAGGAAAAACGCGAGTACTTACTATGAAGGTCTTGTATCTGATTAAAGATAAAGGAATTGATCCTTCTCATATTATAATGATGACTTTTACTAATAAAGCAGCAGGAGAAATGACAAAAAGAGTCGGTTTTACCCTTGGTTTTATAGGCACTTTTCACTCATTTTGTGCCGCTGCACTCAGGAGATATGGGAGACACGTAGGTCTTAATTCAAACTTTTTAATTTATGATGAAGATGATACAGAGAGTCTGCTTAAAAATATTATCAAAGATGTTAATTCTCCAAAAAAAATAACACCAAGCTATGTTAAACACAAGATTTCATCTGCAAAGGATAACCTTATTGAACCAAGTGAATATATAAAGTTTAGCGATACGCAACAAGACGAAATAATCGCAAAGATTTATCTTGAATATCAAAAAAGGTTAGAGAAAAATAATGCTGTTGATTTCGACGATCTCATTTTTAAGGGTGTTGCTCTTTTTCGTGATAACCCAAGCGTTCTTAAAAAATACAATGATATGTTTAGATATATCCTGGTTGATGAGTTTCAAGACACAAATGCTGGACAATATATGCTTGCACGCTATTTAGCTAGAGGAAACAACAACATAACTGTTGTTGGAGATTTTTCCCAAAGTATTTATTCATGGAGAGGTGCCGATATTAAAAATCTCGAGCGTTTTCAGAGAGATTTTAAGGGAGCGAAAGTTTTCTATCTTCAAGAAAATTACCGATCGACGCAGAATGTTTTAGATTTTGCATATAACATAATTAATCACAACGAGACACATCCAATTCTTGAATTATTTACAAAAAATGACCAAGGAGATGATGTGCTCATACAGGAACTAGAGAATGAAGAAGCTGAAGGCGTATTTGTCGCCGAAGAAATTACGAGACTCATGCAGAAGGCGAAACTTAGTGAAGTTGCCGTATTGTATAGGATCAATGCTCAGTCACGAGCGATCGAAGAGGTTTTTCTACATTATGGAATACCGTATGTGCTTATTGGAGGAACACGATTTTATGAGAGAAAAGAGATAAAAGATCTACTATCGTATATTCGACTCATTGTAAATCCTAGTGATGAAATTTCTTTAGAAAGAGTACATAAAATTGGAAAAAAACGATTCGAACAGTTTAAGGTTTTTTTTAAAGAAATAAAAAATGAAAAAGATCAATACACCACCGATGAGTTGATCAAGATGACACTTGATTCTACTGGGTATTTTCTTTTATATGACGAGAACGACCCTCAAGATTTTGCTCGTCTGGAGAACATCAAAGAACTACGGTCTGTTGCGGTGCGTTTTCCAAATGTACATGAATTTCTTCAACAGGTTGCACTCGTTGAATCAGAATATTCTGAGAGTGAAAAATCTAAAAAAAATAAAAATGGTGTGCGCATGATGACATTACACCAAGCTAAAGGACTAGAATTTCCTTATGTGTTTATTATTGGTGTTGAAGAAGGTCTTCTTCCTCACTCAAGATCTTTGTATGATCTTCATGAGTTAGAAGAGGAGAGGCGATTACTATATGTTGGAATTACACGGGCAGAGAAAAAATTATATTTGACACACGCACAAAGAAGGTTCATGTTTGGGCGAAGAATGTATAGTCAAGTCTCTCGGTTTATCGATAAGAATGATAACGGGGAAGACACGTATATTAAAACATTTTAAAACTTGTACTTCATACACGACGTGTGTGAAGTACAAAATGAATATGCGAATATGGAGGTAAAAATTTTAGAGTGGGAATTTGATAAAGAAGAGTTTAATCGTGCTTCGTCACATCCCCTGCAATCTTGGGAGTGGGGAGAAGCAAGGAAGCAAATGGGAATCGATGTGTTACGAATAGGAGAATTCCAAAAAGATAAACTCATAAATGTCTTTACTATTACTTTTCACAACATTCCATACACATCGTTGACCATTGGTTACCTTCCACGATCAGTGATGCCAAAAGATGAACTATTAAAAAAAATACACGAAGAAGGAAGAAGGCGCAATGCGATTTTTGTAAAAATTGAACCATATATTGTAACTGAGAATAAAAATTTAAAAGCGGAGGATACATTCTCAAATCTCAAATTTCAAATCTCAATTCGAACTTCTCCCCACCCTCTTTTCCCCAAGTGGACACAAATGATCGATCTTACGCTCCCTGAGGAAAAACTTTTGGCGAACATGAAACCCAAAACTCGATATAACATTCGTGTCGCACAAAAGCATGGAGTAATTATCAAGGAAATGACCAATAACGTGGGATTTGAGATCTTTTCAAAATTGTACTTTACCACAACAAGCAGGCAAAAATATCACGGCCACAATGATATATACCATAGAACAATTTTTGAAACTTTAAAAAAGGATATCTCACATATTTTTATTGTTTTTTATAAAAATATTCCTCTTGCAGCCTACCACGTGTTTTTGTTTAACAAAGTGCTTTACTATCCCTATGGGGGATCGTCAGAGGAGCACAAGGAAGTCATGGCATCTAATCTTTTAATGTGGGAAGTAATGAATTTTGGAAAAAAACATGGTGCAAAGGTTTTCGACATGTGGGGTTCGCTTCCTTCAAATTATAACCGGTCAGCTCCTTGGTCGGGATTCACTCGTTTTAAGGAAGGCTATGGTGGAGAATTTGTAGAATTTCTTGGGAGTTATGATATGATCATAAACAGATATATTTATTATCTTTATAATATTGTATATAAACTCCGCAGACTTATTCTATAGGTAAGATACCCTACCTAAACACTCACACATCTTGCAACTTGTTTTCAAATTACAAAATGGGTGAGTGGATGGTTTCAAGCGGGGTTGCCCCGAAGCGCGTATCTGCAGCGAGCGCAGACTAGCATAACCTGTCTTACGACAGCGCTCTCCACCATCCACATACCCTGGAAGTCGTTTCCTCGTATCAACCTTCGAGACTTCGGAGGTAGTTGAGGTCGTCGGTGATTGACCCGATATACTCCGTAAGCCTACGTTGGCAGGTAGGACAGAGCACTACAGAATCATCGTACTCGTCAGTGAAGATCCGAGCTTCTTGCCGAAGATGGCTGTTGCCACACCAACCGCATTGTACTCTCGGTTCTTCGAGCTGGCCTTGTTGGTTCACTAGGGTCTCTCCGTTCTACTGTCTTGTTGCTTCGATAGCTTCCAGGAGGGTCTGCGTGTCTATTGTTACAGATCCCGTGAGCGCACCAGGCGCATCGTCGGTATCTATGACATCCAGAAACGAGAAGACCTCTAGGAAGGCAAGGATGGTTACTGCCAGAATGCCCAGGATTGGGCGGTCGAAGTGTTCGACGAGCGCAAATCCCGTGACGAGGATCACACTTGTCGCTAGGAACCGGTGCAGGCTATCCGGCAGATTCTGTCGAAGCCTCAACATGACGAAGTCTGCGAAACCCGTCATATTGTTGAAATCCACTACGGCTAGCCATGGGAACTCACTGCCCATCTCCGATCGCTTTGCCACAAGGGCATCCTCCATCGCGGACGCTCTCGTTGTCATGGTTGTAGTAGACTCTCTCTTCGTGACATAGTTGTACAGAGAATTCAACCAGTCATGAAGGGATTGGCGGAACGCCTCGGACGACGTATCGCTGCCACCCATGGTTTTGATCCATGTCAGCAGTGATTTTGCCGAACTTGCGGTATTTGCCAGCGCGATCTCTGTAGAGTCGTACTGGTTTTGAGCATAGGTCTTGGCTGTTGCTACAGCAAAGACCGCGACGAGGATGAGGAGCGTAAAGACACGATCCGGCATCTCCTGGACTTCCAGTCCGAGATAGCTGATCAAAGTCTTTGCTCCTGCTGCACAGACGGCGGCTACGATAGCCGAGTTGAAGACTCCTATTCGGAAGAGAATCCTCTCGACGTTTTTGAACATGGTCCAGCTCCTTTCGCTGTATGCAATCGAACCCAAGTATTTATAAGACTGCTTATATACACATGGGTTCGATTGCGCGTGCTTCCAGAGTTTGTCAAAGAGCTTTCTACAATCGAGGTTTTCAACAGCATTAATTGATCCTCGGATATTATAGAAATCGGACACTTGTCCTTTGCTAAATTATTATAGGTCTAAGTGTAGCTTTATACCTGATTTTAATCTGAGTATCTTAGGGTTTGTTATAAAGACCTAAACACTATGTTAAAATATATAAGGAATATGCAAATAGCGCCTTATTACAAGAGACTTCTACAGAATATCAAGGAGCAAATTAATCGATCTCACTCGAAGAGTTATATTGGAATGTTTGATTCAGGTAAGAATTACATGTTTAGACTCTTGGTAACAGAAGATCTTAATCTAAAAGACACACTATTTATACCACTTGATTTATCCTCAGGAGATATTATTAAAGCATTTCAAACAGGGTCATCTCTTATAAGATCAAGTGTCGAAATTGAAAATTTAGACCAAATGTGGGAAGAAATTAGTTCTCGATCTAAGCAAAGATCAGTAGTTTTAGCATTTAATCTTCCCTATGGAGGAGAGCAGGATTTGACTTTTTTTACTACCTTATATTCATGGAAAAACCTTCTCCGTGATAAATTAAACTGGATAATATTTGCTAATTACGGAATTTTTAACTGTAAGGTTTCTGATAGGAGTGCCTTCGATAAGGTCGTCCTATCAAATGTTACTCCAATTTTGCCTCTTGATAAAAAGAGCTCTGAAATAGTTATCGATAACTATAATAAATATTTTGGTCCAATAGAAAAGTCTAAACGAAAGAAAATTATTGAATTGTCAGGAGGTAACCCAGGATTTCTAAAAAGCCTTTATCTTCTTGCTCAGCAGAAAAGATTAGACCTTTGGGAACATGATGAACAATTACAAGTTCGTATTAAGAAACTTTTTGACGAGCTCTCACCAAAAGAACTATCGACACTTGCAAATTTGGAAGAACAGGGAAAAAAAGAAACGAAGAATTTTAAACAACTAGAAAAATTTGGGTATATTTATCATGAAAGACTATTTTCTCCCATCCTCGATAAATTCATATCTCGGTATTATACAAGCAATACGAACATGTTTTCTTCCACACAGCTTAAAGTTTTTAACTTACTTAGGGAAAAATATCCTCAGATAGTTTCTCGGGACGAAATAGGACGAACCATGTGGGGAGCTCGCTGGACTCAAGAATATTCTGACTGGGCCTTAGATCGAATGATTCATGAAATTCGTAACAAACTAAAGAAATCTAGTAATGAATGGTTTTTAAAAACAAAAAGAGACCTTGGTTATTTTTTAACTAAAAACCGTGATTGATCAGAGAGAACTTGAACCTTTGCAAAGGCAGCCTCAGTTTGTTTTTATATCTCCACTCTCCGAACAGGTAGATAGTTTTTTCGAAGTTATTAATGGACAGCTTTCGCAGGAAACAAGAGATGCGCTAGGTTCAAGAGAGATAGAGTTTAGACAATTACTTGCTGTTAACAACCTATTCAGTAGTGGTCATGATTCCTTCGCAGGAGCAAAGGTTGAGCTTCTAAGACGAATGAAAGAACAAGATCCTGGTTCAGAAAGTGATTTAAGTAAAGAATGGGGAATTCCTGAGGATGTTATTGTTCAATATGCCCATGAGAGGGAGTTAATAGAAGGAATTATTACAACAGAACGAAGTCGTGAAGAAATTTCCACCGATACTGTGCGAGTACTAGGGAGAAACTCTTTACCGTTGGAAGCATACACTATTTCAAAAATTGCAGAAGGTGCATCCGGGACAAAGCCTGATTTGGTTGTGTTACAAAGATTAGCAAGAGTTTTAAAAGTCTATACAATAGGAAAAACAGATATATGGAGTGGTAACGATTATTCACTTCATAGCACTTTATATGCTATGGAAGCATGTTTGAAGGACCTTGCTTTCTATCTGGAAATGCCACATGTTTATGTTTTTTCAAACAATGTAGCTACGAGAACTACTGGTATCGATCCAACAGAGAGATACAATGTTCAGTATCTTACCGATTTAGCAAGACATATATTAGTTACAAATGATATGCTCGATAGAGAAAGTGGTAGCGAGAGAGTTCAAGTGATTGGATCTGTTGCTCCTGTAAAATCAGTTATGACAGAACTCCTTGAAGATGAAGTCGTGAAGAGAAAACTTGTTGAGCTGTTAAGTACTGACGATCTTCGTAACTTGGAAGCCATTTTATTGTCTGGAGTGTCACCGGACCATACAGTCGAAGCTGTTATTAAAAGAGGATTTACGAAATATGATAAGCTGCGCTGTAGAATTTTGGTAGCTGATACAGAGATGTTTGACCAAGTTGTTAGCAGAGTTGAAAGAGCAAGGAAAAGACGTCTTTTTGGAAGAAAAATTTTAGAGATGCTCAGAATTAAGCCTCTAGATAGTCCACAAATAACAGACCAACTTCAGGGATATATGCGTTTGACTTTATATGCGGATAGAGCTCCTGAGAGACGAAAGGAACCGATTAGTTCCGATCCTCATAGAAGAGTACTTGATCATATGGCAAATATTCCCGAAGGTGCTCTTGGTTATGCTGCAGTTCATGTTCGTATGCCAGTTGTTGTAGATACTAACAGAGGTAAGAGTCTCCCCCTTTTTGAAACACAGGTAAGGTTGGGCGGAAAGAGTCTTGATGTTATGTATGCAGCTGCAGAAGCCGTGTATGATGTAGACGGAGATTTTAGTAAAGCGGGTTTAAGCCCAAGATTAATTAAATCAGTTCATGATGGTTCACATGAAGAAGTCGAGCAGTTTATTCTGCAGCAGGCGGCATGAAGTTTTTTTGCGAGAAAGATACGAGGCGTTTTTTTATTGACTCCTGTTTCTCTTCAGGCAGTGTTGGTAGTACGTCCTGGAAAAAGAGCTTGATATTGTTTCCTAAAACATGTTGATACTCTTTGAGATATTCTTCTTCTGAAATAACTTTAAAGATACTTTTTTCATCAAATCCATCGTCATTTTTTATTGCATTTTCAAATTCAAGACGTTTTTCTGTTGGAAGCGAGGTGATAAGATTAAGAAGAGCCTGCTTTCTCGTTATTGTTAATAATTCATATGCAAAAGCATCTTTATCACCATCAAAATCCATAGTGTCAAGGAGTTCGATTATTATATCTTTGGATGTTTGATCTGCCATATGTTATTCGGTTTGGGGAAGTGGAACTTGTGGAGCAATCCCTAAAAATCTTGACATCCTATCAATATATGGTCCAACAGAAATATCATTTAATCCTCTGAGAGTAGTTTCATAGCGTCCATTAAGACGGTCTAAAAAATGACCACATCGTGATGCAGCTGTTTCAGGAGCACGATTGAGAGGTGTTTCTCCATTGAAATCAGCTGCTGTGTCAACTGCTTGTTGTAGTCTATATTTTATTGCATCAATTCCACCTTCATCCATACCATTAATACTAGCGTATGGTAAACATGGTGTCAACTTACTATCGTATAATATGTACGCAATGAAACACGCTGAGTTTTCTAAAGTATTTGCACAGCTCAACCCTGCACAGAAAAAGGCTGTTGAAACAATTGAGGGACCCGTGATGGTTATTGCAGGTCCTGGAACAGGAAAAACACATGTTTTAGCAGCCCGCATTGCCCAAATATTAAAAAAAACTGATACGCCTCCATACGCTATTCTCGCACTGACATTTACAGATTCAGCTGCAGTAAATATACGTAAACGAGTTGTCAATATGATAGGTAAAGCTGGCTACTATGTTAATATTTCTACTTTTCATGCGTTTTGTTCTGATGTTATCAAAACTCATCCTGAATACTTTCCCATAGATAGGGGAAGCGAACCATTGAACGATCTTGAACGATATGATTTTTTCCAAAACATCATCGAAGCGAGTAAGCTTGACATACTCAAACCAATAAATCGTCCATTATTTTATATTCAAGACATTATTCATGCGATTTCAAATTTGAAACGTGAAGGAGTTACCCCTGCTGAATTTTTGAAAATTGTGAAGAGAGAATTTGAGAGACAAGAAACCAAACTTACAAAGATAGAAGAAGCGCTTCGAGAAAAAAATAAGAAAAAAAATACAGAGCTTGCCAATATTTATAGTGAATACGAGAAAAAACTTCGTTCTCATATAAGATATGACTTTGACGATATGATTGCTCTTGTTGTAGAAGCTTTCAAGAAAAATACTTTGCTTTTACGAGAATATCAGGAAAAGTTGTTATATTTTCTGGTTGATGAATATCAGGATACAAATTCTTCGCAAAACACCGTTATTGAACTTCTCGCTCATTACTGGGGAGTGAAGGCAAATCTTTTTGTTGTAGGAGACCCAAACCAGTCGATCTTCAGATTTCAGGGAGCATCTATTGAAAACACACTTAGTTTTGTAAAACGTTTTCCTCATGCAGAGATTATTACCCTTGAAAAAGGATATAGAAGTCCTCAGTTGATTTATGATGCTGCATATAGTCTTATTCAATACAATACGCTCACGACAGAAAATGAACATAAGACTCTTATGAAAGCAGTTAATAAGAAACTTATAACTATACATAGTAAAGGAGGTAAGATATCAATAGCCGCTTTGCCTTCACAGACACTTGAGTTAGTTTATGTAGTTGAAACAATAAAGCAGTTAATTCAAAAAGGGACGAAGCTTGAGGAAATCGCTGTTTTATATAGAAATAATTCTGACGCAAACGAAATCCAGGAGATGCTAGATAAATGGAGTGTCCCATATGAGATAAGCGGTGGTGCAAATATTCTAGAAGCAGAGACTATTCGTCAACTCCTACAATTATTTCGTGTGATTCGTGATATTCGGCAAGGCACTGAAAGCGGTGAACTTTATGAAGTTTTATCATATGAGTGGATCGACGTGAGTAAAATGCTGACAATGAAAATAGGACGGGCCGCGGGAAGAGCAAGGCTTTCAATATATAATCTCATCACTCAAGGTTACGAGATTTTTAAGAAAAACTATGGCGGAAATGATGTAAGCAAAATCGAATTCCACACAGCAGAGAAGTTTATAGCAAATCTTGAGAAGTGGAACACCGATGATGCAAACATGATTTTTACAGCATGGTTTGAGATGATGTTAAAAGAAAGTGGTTATTTGGATTGGATACTAAAACAAGAAACCAAAATAGAACTCTTGACTAATTTAAACTCACTTTTTAGGGAAGTTAAAGCATTAGTAAGGGATAATCACGAGTTGAAACTTGAGCAATTCATTCACGCAGTCGAAACGATGCGCGATCATCGCATCCAAATACAGGCTGAGGATTTGAATATCGAAAAAGGATCTATTCATCTATCAACTGTTCACCGAGCTAAAGGGCGAGAATGGGAATATGTATTTATTATTCACTGTATTGATGGGAAATGGGGAAATGCTCGTATAAGAGAACTTATTCCCCTTCCACGTGGCCTTCTTAAAAATACTGATATTTCAAAAAAAGAGAAAAACGAAGATGAGAGAAGATTGTTTTATGTTGCTATTACCCGTGCGAAAAAAAGCGTTTGTATATCGTATCCCGAAACAATTATTTCAGATCATACTTCTCGAGACGTTTCGGGAAGTATGTTCATTGAAGAAATAGGGGAGAAGAATTTTATAATAAAAGATATCCGTAATCTTACAGAAGAAGCAGATAAACATCTTGAAAACATACTACGTCCAAGAGAAACCCCACTGATAAATATTACTGATCAAGATTTTTTCAGAAAACTTATCGAAAATTTCAAGCTTTCCGTAACAGCAATGAATACATATCTGCGAGACAAGGATGAATTTATTGAAAACGTTTTATTGAGAGTCCCTCGTGCAAAACCAGAGCCGATGGCTTTTGGCACAGCTATTCATAAGGCATTGGAGAGACTGTATAAAGTAAAAATGGAGAATGGAGATTTGAGATTGGAGAGTTTGCTTAAAGTTTTTGAAATATCATTAGAAAAAGAACTACTTTATTCTACTGACCTTGAAAGAAGACTGAAATATGGCAAAGAAGTGTTAAAGCGTTATTATGAAGAACATACAAGTGATAGAGTCGAACCGCTTTTCGTTGAACGATTCTTTGGTTATGGTTTTAGTAAAACTGTACTTGATAATATTCCTTTGACAGGACGAATTGATCGTATTGATTGGGTTGATAAAGGAAAAAAACAGGCCCGTGTTGTGGATTATAAAACAGGACGAGCGAAAACAATACACGATATTGAAGGAAAAACTATTTCTTCGCAACTTTCTAAACGTGAACAAAATCTTCCTGAGAGTATTCGAGGCCCTTATAAAAGACAACTCTTATTCTATAAACTATTAACTCAGCTTGATCAGACATTTGTTCCAATTGTTACAGAGGGTGTTTTTGACTTTGTAGAGGCTCATAAGGAAACAGGAAAACTCATAAAAAGAAAATTTGAGTTGAAAGATGAGGAAGTAAGCGAATTAAAGAATTTGATAAGAGAAGTGATGAAGGAAATACGAGAGTTGAAGTTTTTACATTGAGTTCATTTCGTGACGGTTCTTTCTAGTTAAGATACAAGTCCTGTCATCCTGGCTTGTCCAGGATCTCTTATTGAATGATTTTCTGATAGAGATCTTTGAATTCAGGATTAAAATAGTTTATCATCTCGATTTTGTCTTGTCTATTCATGTCTTTTATTTGTTTTTCTCGAATAATAGCTTGCTTAATAGAATTATAAGATTCATAATAAACAAGCTTATGGAGATTATATTTTATAGTAAAAATGGAACCTTTCCCACTCTTATGATCATAGGATCTTCTTATTAAGTTAGAGGTTACTCCGGTATAAAATGTCGTATTATATTTGTTCGTCATTATGTATACAAAACCTTGTTTCATAAAAAAATTAATATAACATAAAATTATTAGATTTTTTTAAGAGAGATGCTGGTCAAGCCAGCATGACGATTATCAGGTGATGTCAAAAACTTAACTTTATTCTAAATGATGAACAAGCATATGAGCGCATGAGTTCTACTACTCTACGAAGTCTTTTAATTTTCGTGCGCGGGTAGGATGGCGAAGTTTGCGGATAGCTTTTGCTTCTATTTGTCGAATACGTTCACGAGTTACATTAAACTCCTTACCAACGTCTTCTAACGTTTTGCTTTTCCCATCATCTAAACCAAATCGCATAATGAGTACTTTTCTCTCTCGTTCTGAAAGTGTGTCCAAAACTTCATTTAAATAATCTCGTAAAAATTCCCGGGAAACAGAATCATATAGCGACGGCTGATCAGTATCTGCTATAAATTGTTCCAATGTCGTTTCTTTATCGTCACCAATAGGTGTAGAAAGAGATTTTGGATGTTGTGAAATTTTTATAAGATTTTCAACCTCTTTATTAGTTATCTCCATTTCTTTTGCAACTTCTTTCAATTTTGGCTCACGACCAAGTTTTTGTGTTAATTTTCTTTGTGTTTTGTAATATCTGTTGATATTATCAACCATATGTACTGGTATGCGGATTGTACGAGACTGGTCAGCAATAGCTCTTGTAATAGCCTGTCTGATCCACCATGTAGCGTATGTTGAGAATTTATATCCTCTTCTCCAATCATATTTCTCAACAGCTTTGATAAGTCCTTGATTACCTTCTTGAATAAGATCTAGAAAAGAGAGTCTGCGTCCCAGATATTTTTTTGCAATAGATACAACTAATCTTAGGTTCGATCGAATAAGATTCTTGCGAGCTTCATCTTCTTTTTTTTCATATCTTTTTGCCAAGTCTATTTCTTCTTCGAATTTCAGAAGTGGATACATTCCTATTTCTTTTAGATACATTTTTATAGGATCGAGTGATTCACCTTGGCGGCCAGTAATTAATCTTTTCAACTCTTTTTCTATTTCCTCCATGGACTTTTTTGCATCTTCCTCTTCTTGAGTAGAAACATTTTCAAAAATATCAATTTCTGATTCTATTGCTTGAGCGAAGAAATCATCTATTTGGTTTATATGTTTTTCTGGCTCAGGGTAGATAAAAAGGATATCATCGATTACTATAAAACCATTTTCTTTCCCTTGTTTAAGAAGTTCTTCGGAGTTTTTTGGAATTCTTTGAACGGTCATAACAGGTTAATTGTACAAGCTGCTGAGTTTTTTTTCAACTTCTGATAGGCTTTTTGAATACTCTTTTACCAATGTTGTATCTTCACTATTTATTGCCTGTTTTATCTTATCTTTTAACGAAAGCTGTTTAAGCTCGTACAATGAGCGGTTGATATCTTTATCTAAAGTTTCATTATTGATAAGCGAAGCGTCGAATAAAAACAGTTCATCAAAAACACTCTGAAGTGGAGCGGAAAGGTTGCTTGTAAATTGTTGAATGTTAAATTTTTCTAAATTCGTTTCTTTGGCTTTATTTATTTCATAGTATTTTCCGAGATGATCGAGAAGGTTTTTATATGATGGAATAGAAAAATCATTTTCATCAAGTACCTCTTGTGCTTTGCGATATATACGTATAGGTTGTTCATTTTGTACCATAAGACTCAAAATATATTTTTGGAGAAGATTGTATCTGTTTTCACCTTGCTGTGATTTTCTAACAATATAAGATATTTTCTGCTTTCTTTTTTTGATGTTAAATCTGTGCAAAAGAGACTCTACTGATGACTCATTTACTTCAAGTATTTCCGCAAGCCTTTTAACATAATGCGTTTTGATTATCGGATTTGTGATATTTGCTAGAAAAGGAATGACTTCATCACTAATAGCTTTTTTAGCATATGCTGTTGGCTCGTCCCCTTGTCTTTTTTTAGCAATTTGGATAATAAAATCATATATAGGAATGGGGTTTTTTAATTTTTTTTTAAACTCTAAAGGATTGTGTTGAAATGCTTCATCCGGATCTTTTGCGAAATCAAATTGCACAATATCTATTCTTAAATCAAGGCTTTCCGTGTCTTCAATAGCCCTCTTTGTTGTTTCTGTACCTGAAAAATCTGCATCAAGAGCAAGTATGAGATGTTGAGCATAACGTTTGATTAACATGAGTTGATCTTTTGTAAATGCCGAACCCTTAATGGCAACAGTATTTTTAACTCCGTGTTTGTAACATGAAATCATATCGAATTCACCTTCAACCACAACAACTTTTTGTTCATTTTTAATAGCTTCCTTCGCAACGTTTATTCCGTAAAGAGTTTCTCGTTTATGATATATGGGTGTTTCAGGTGTATTCACGTATTTTGCCTGATCAACCTCAAGCGTAAGTGATTCCTCAATGAGCCTACCTGAAAATCCAATAATCATATCTCTCGCATCAATAATAGGAAACATGAGTCTACCTCTAAATCGATCGTAAAATTTTCCTCTTTGACTCCTGATGATGAGACCTGTTTGAAAAATATCTTGCTGACTAAAACCTTTTTTGATAAGAAAAGTTAGAAGAGAATCCCATGATTTAGGAGCATAACCTAGCTGGAATGTTTCAATGAGATTTTTATTAAGTCCTCTTTTTTCAAGATACGTTAATGCATCTTTTCCAGCTGCGTGTTGATTAAGTAGATAGTGGAAAAATTTGAGAGCGGCATTATTAATACTCAAAAGTATCTCCTTTTTTTTCCACTCTTTATCCTCGAAATTAATATTTTCAAGTTTTGTTCCTGTTTGTTGGGCAAGTTCTCGTAAAGCTTCGAAAAAGGTAATATTTTCCCATTTCATAAGAAATGAAATTACATCACCACCAGTCTGGCAGGCTCCAAAACAACGCCATATTTGTCGATCAGGAGACACGATAAATGAGGGAGTTTTTTCATTATGAAAAGGGCAGGGGGCTTTGAAATTTCTACCAGTTTTTTTCAAAGATACAAATCTACCAATATATTCAACAATGTCAATCTTACTTTTTACATCTTCAATAGGAGTGCTCATAGCAGCAGGGATATTATACCGCATTTGAGAGTGGAAATTTGGGATTGGAAAATAATTCTCTTGCGGAAGGGGTGAGATTCGAACTCACGTGGGCTTTGCAGCCCCCAAGGTTTTCGAGACCTGGCCGATAGGCCACTCCGGCACCCTTCCGATCTGGTCGCAATTCGAGACTCTATCCATATTATATCAAGCGAGGAAGGTTTGCTAGTTAAATACGAATAATGTGAGTATCTTTGGATAAGTGTTTAATAAACTCCTCCTCAGTCGTAGAAATTATGGTTTGGTGTTTTTTTATAAGATCCAAGACTATCTTTTTATTCGATTCGTCTAATTCTGAGAAAATGTCATCAAGTAAGACGAGCGGTTTATGTTCTAATTCTTGCTCATAGAGTTGAATTTGATTTATGATCAACCATAATAATGCGAGCCGCTGTTCTCCTCTTGAAGAAAACTTATGTACATCAATTTTTTTTTCATCTTGCTGTTTAAATATTTTGAAATCATCTCTCTGCGGACCTATTAATGTTCTTTTTTGATAATATTCCCTCATAAAGTATTCTTCGAATCGGTTTAAAGATATTTCATTTTTTTCATAATTAAGCGAAAAAACATGAGTATCTAATTTCTCACTTTTATTTACAAAATTGACAAACCACTCTCTTTTTTCGCAAATATATTCTGCTTGTTCAATCAAATAATTATTCCAAAAGAGAATTTCTTTTCTAAGTTTTTCAGGATCGTTTTCCTTCTCGATCACTTTATTTCTTCTCCTCAGTCCATTCTTATAGTTTTGTAATCGTTTTTTATATTCTAAGTCGCATTTTGATATGATGTCATCGATAAAGCCTCTTCGTAAAGATGGTTGGCCATCAATAATTGCTATTAACTCTGGAGAAAAAATAGCTATCGGCGGCGTGTATTTCAAATAGCTTTGGAGCATTTTTTTACTTCTATCTACAAAGAAAATCTTTTCAAGATTTTCTGTTTGTTTTAAAACAATTTTGAAAGTAGTTACCGAAGATTTATCAGAAAATTCAGCTTCAACGTGCATTGAAGCAACTTCAATATTCATAAGTTCCTCTTGTTTTTCTTCACGCAAACCCTTTCCGTTACATACAAAAAATATTCCCTCGAGCAGATTTGTTTTGCCTACAGAATTTTTTCCCATAATAATGGTTAGCGAAGGAGCGAATTTGAACTTATTATCAACGAAATTGCGGAAGTTATGTAATGAGATAGACTCAAGGATCATCGTGAGTATATTATAGTTTATTAGGTTGTTTTCTTTCTCAGTAGAAACAAGCTCTCAAAAAAAGCAGGTAGTTTAAAGACAAATTTTTTCACTATACTCACATTATCAATTGATCTAAAAAGATCAAACCAAAAAGCTTGACTCATCAATGAAATATGTGAAAAATCTTGTTTATGAGTCCATCGAATCCAATCATTTTCAATGGTATAAATTTTATGAAGGATTAATTTTCGTGATACCCGTATCGACTCTTCAATCGATTTTTTAATCTTTGGTCTTTCCATATGTTCCATAACGTCAAATGATACAACGAGATCAAAACTATCATCCTTAAAAGGAATTTTAGTTGCGTCAGCGTATTGTAAAAAAGGTTGGATTTCCTTGTCGGCTGCTGAAATCGCATATTCAGAAATTTCTATACCATACGCTTCCACACCAAGTCTTCTGAGTTGATAAACGAGTTTTCCCGTTCCACACCCAATATCAAGACAATTTTTCGGATTAATAAAGACCTTAATCCAAAATGCTCGATAAAAATTTGCTACATCTTGTATAAATTTACCTATGACTGAGTAGGTCAGAGGTAAAGGATATTCTCCCTTTTGCTCTTCAAAGTATTCTCGATCATAAAATGTAGCATCAATAGTAAAGTTTGTAATAACTGTACCTTTAAAACTTTCTCCATCGAGAATTCGGTTGAGATTACTGAAATTTTTACCGTTTGCAACAATAACCATAGTTCCAAGCTTTTTTGCTAGTTGTGAAGCTACAGGATCAAAAGGAGCATTAATTCCGGGTTTCCATTCTTTTCCAACAAGTTTTTCAAAATAATCCCAGGTTGTTTTTGTTATTTTTTTAGCGTTTTTGTATTTTGAGGGATCTTTGTCATAAACGTAATCGATATTTGAGAGATTAATAATAACTGAAGCTCGGTAATCTCGAGCTAAAACAGTAGCGCAGTAGTCAGTTGACCATCCTGGTTTCCATCCTGCCCCAATTGCTACAGGTTCTTTCCAGTGTCTTAAGCGCTTTTCATAGTTCTCGATGATTCTTGGGTGAGCAATGTCAGTAAAAATAGTCCTAAATAAGTGAGCGTTCAACCTTGTTGTATGAATACCAATCCAATCAAGATCTTCACTTGTTATAGAACCTATGACGTTTTTAGCGGCATCTCTATATGCGCGAGAAGCTTTTCCACCTCCGATAACAAGAAGAAATCTTCGATTATGTTCCTTGACTTGTTTGCTTATAAAAAGCTTAAATTTTTTGAGAAAATCAACATCTATACCACCATTTGGAGCAATAAGACTGCCTCCAACCGAAATCACGATTGTTTCTGCAGGTTTTTTTCCGAAAATATTCATTTTTTGCTAAAAAAATCCCGCCAATTCGGCGGGCATTAGAAAACCCTATTATTTAGCTAGTAATGACTCCTTTTTTCATCTTCGGGAACATAGTATACCATATGAACTCCGAAATTATTTATTCTAAATAATACCTCCGCCAAGACCAAAAATAGAAGATATGAACCGAACAATTAAAAATGAAAATATCAATAGAAAAAAGCCGATAAGAGCAGTTGACATTTTTCCCCTTGCGCTCTTAATTTTTTCAGGTTGTCCTCCAGACATAAGGAAAGAATATCCTCCCCACACAAGCATAAAAAAGAGGAGAATTCCTGCAAGGGGATACAAAAAACTAAGGATGATACCAATGACATCGGAAATTGTTGAAATATTGTCAGGAAGCGGTCCTTGTATAGGTGTACCAGATATTTCGAATTTCTGAGCTAAATATACTTTCATAGAAATGCATTAGTATTACATACTAGCTGATGGTTGTTTTTGAGTCGAGGTAGGTTTGCTTTCTTTCTTATCATCTTTTGTACTCATACCCGGCTCAATAATATCAATTTTTGGCTCGGTAATTTGGGTTTCTTCCCTTGGCTCGCCCTTCTCTTCATAGGGCTTTGCTTTGCCTTCCACTACTTCTTCTGTTTTTTCAATAACCTCTTGCACTGGTTCGGTTGCATTGATTGGACAGACGGTAGTTGCATTTTTAGCAACTTCAGTTTCAAACATGTGTCGTGAATTAATACACATGAACTTTCTAAGTTTCTGTTTATTGAGTTCATCCTCCGTGACAAATGTTGTTTTTTCAATATTGAACACAAAGTTTTCGCCATCAAAGTCTATTGCAATCAAATCACCCTCTTTTACTTTTTGTTCAATAATAAATGTTGAAATAGGATTCTCTATTAATTTTTGAATGGTTCGCTTAAGAGGTCTAGCACCATATAGTGGATCAAAACCTTGTCTCACTATTTCTTTTGCTGCTGTTTCTGTCGATGTAAATCCTATTCCTTGATCTTCCATCAATTTGCCAAGCGCTTTGAGCTGTAGTTCTACAATCTTTAGCATGTGTTGATATTTGAGTGGTTCAAAAATAATTACCTCATCGAATCTATTAATAAGCTCAGGTCTAAAGAACTTTCTCAATTCTTCCATGACTTTTGTTTTTATCTTTTCATACTTATTCTTTGAAAGTTCTTCTTCGATTTTTCTTTTCTCTTCAAGTTCTTGATCAAGTGGGAAGGCTGATCCGAAGTATTCTTTGAGTGTCATCATCTTCCAGGTTGTTGCAGAAGCCTCTTTAGTCCATACTTTTTCACCAACGATGATCAACTCGTCCCCAGTTGGCGTAAAAGCATGTATATCCCAATAATTTACTGGGAGCATTACCGAAGACTGTTCAGAAGTTTTTTCCAATTCTGCTGCCTTTGGTGATGCGATATTTTTTTGTTTTAAATCTTGCTGAGCTTTAGGCTGAGAAGTTGGTGTCCCATCAACTGTTTCACCCTTAAAGTATTCCTTTAACGTTCCTGTTTCCCAGTTTATATCTCCAGATTTTCTCTTCCAATATCGATCTCTAAACGAAACGATTTCAAACTCACTAGGATTAAATGCCTGCGTCTTGAGTTTAACTGTAGGCAATTGTTGATCTGGTGCATCTGGGAGAGCATTGATTACAAGGTTATCCTTAAAATAGTCTATCAAACTCATCGTTTGCCATACTTTTGCTGTTGTAGATGTCCTTTGATACATATGATCGCTCGTAGTTATGACCTCTACACCTTCTGGAGAAATTGCATGCGTATCAAATTCTTTACCAGGAAATGCAGTTGAATCATCAGTAGGCTTATCGACAGGAGGTTCTTTTTTCTGACTTTCTATTTTTTGTCCAGCAAAGTAATCAATAAGCATTTTATTATTCCATTGATCTTTTTCAGACTCGCGTTCAAACACCTTGCCCATGATTGTTAGAATTTGTCTTCCTCGTGGCGAAAAGGTATATGTTGAAATAACCGTAGGTTCCTCTATATCAACTTGTCCTTGAGCCATGATTTCATCCTGAATTAATTTTGTACCAATATTAGAAGTTGTTACTACAACAGTGTTCTTAAAGGAGATAACATGTCCTTTATTATCAGTGAGACGACCATCGTCTAGAATCTGAAGCAATATGTTAAATATATCAGGATGAGCCTTTTCCACCTCATCAAAAAGAATCACAGAATAGGGCTTGCGTCGTACTGCTTCAGTAAGTTTTCCTCCCTCCTCGTAACCTACATATCCAGGAGGAGCTCCAAGAAGCTTTGCCACTTCGTGTTTTTCCATGTATTCGGTCATATCAAATCGAATCATTGCTTCCTCTTGACCAAATAATACTTCTGCTAGAGTTTTTCCTAATTCTGTTTTACCAACACCTGTTGGACCAAGGAATACAAAACTCCCTATTGGACGATTTGTAGATTTAAGGCCTGCACGTCCTCGACGAATAGCCTGCGCTACAGGTTCAACAGCGTGATCTTGATTAATAAGTCTCTCGTGGATAATGTCTTCCAGTTTTGTTAATTTTTCTACTTCTGACTCAGTAATTTTTGAAATAGGGATTCCAGTCCAGCGAGAAACGATATCTTTTATTATCTGCTCAGTAACAGCAGTAGTTGTTTGTGATTTTTTCTGTGCATACTCGTCTTGTTTTATTTTAAGCTCAGCATTAAGGTCATCAAGTTTAGGCCTTAGAATATTAGCTTTAACTCGATTTCCTGATTTTTCAGCTTCTTGTAATTCCTGGCTTAGTTGTTTAATCCGTTCTTCAGAAGAGCGAATCTCTTCTGGTAAAGAAATAAGCGGTAATCGTACTGCTGCTCCTGCTTCATCAATAAGATCAACTGCCTTATCTGGTAAAAAGCGATCACCAACATATCGTTTTGAAAGATTAACTGCAGCTTCTATTGCCTCATTTGGGATTTTGACTCTATGAAAAGCTTCATATTTATCACGAATTGCTTTGAGCATTTTTATTGCTTGTTCAGGTGTTGGTTCTGGTACAATCACTGGTTGGAATCGTCGCTCTAAAGCAGGGTCTTTCTCTATATATTTTCGATATTCGGTTAAAGTAGTTGCTCCAATAACCTGAAGTTCTCCTCGAGCAAGTGATGGTTTCAAAAAATTAGATGCATCGAGCGCACCTTCGCCTCCAGCACCTGCCCCAACGAGGTTATGAATTTCATCGATAAAAAGAATTATTTGTCCTTGAGAACTAATGATCTCTTCAATGATTTTTTTCATGCGTTCTTCAAATTCACCTCTATGAGAAGCGCCAGCGATAATACTCATAAGATCGAGTTGTAGGATCTTCTTGTTGAGGAGAGATTCTGGAACTTCTTTTTTAACAATTTTTTGTGCAAGTCCTTCTACAATTGCGGTTTTACCTACTCCAGCTTCACCAATAAGCGAAGGATTATTTTTTGTTCTGCGAGATATGATATGAATAACACGTTCAATAACATCAGATCTTTCTACAACTAGATCGAGTTGACCTTGAGCTGCCTTTTCAGTAAGATCAACTGTAAATTGCGCTAACGTGCTTTGAGATTTTTCTCCTTCCTTTCCTTTTTCTCCAACCCCCTCTTTTTTACCGGTGATTTTTTTATTGAGGTCCTCTTTTTTTAGACCAAGTTTAGCAAGAACACGCGCCCCAACACCTTCTCCTTCTTCAAAAAGTGAGAGTAAAATATGCTCAGGTGAAATAAATTCGTAGCCAAGCTTTCGAGCAACCACTAATCCATTTTCGAGGATTCTTTTTACTCGAGGAGAAATTTGAGGTTTTTCAGCATTACCCTTTTTGTAAACCTTTTCAAGTTCCTGTTCAATAGTTTGAGGAGGAATTTTATTTTCAGTGAAATATTTATATATTTCGGGATCAGCTAGGAGCCCGTGAAGGACATGCTCCGAATCGACAAAATCACTCTTTAACTCTTGTGCTTTTTGTTGAGCGGTTACAAATACTCGGTTCGATCTTTGAGTAAGATGGGTCATTAGATCAAGTTGTGTGCGTTTTTGTTGGTCAATATTCGAATCTAAAGGCTTAGGGCTTGCTTGACCAACTGGCTCCTTCTGGTCACCTTGCTGTTGTGGTGCAGTTTTTTCTGTCTTCTCGGGCTGTTTAGAGGTCTTATCTGCTTGTGACATAGGAGTCTGTTGTGGTGTAGATGTAGAACTTATTGGTTGTTCGTTACCTGTTGGCTTGAGTTTGTCAGGGGTTGGGGGAACCTGTTCAACTTTAGTCTCAGTAACAGTTTGAGCAGGTTGTTGAGGTGGATTACCAATTCCAGAATAGGCTTTACCTCCTGGTGGATTTCCAATACCTGAATATCGTTGTGCTCCTCCACTAACCACTGAAGTTGATTCAGTTGTAACTTGTTGGGTAGTCTGTTGTGTAGGCTGGTTTTGCGCATTGGTTTGATCAGTTGTAACCCGATCTGTTACGCCACTAGAATCAGACGGTTTTTTTTTGAAGAAGTCCAAAACGGCCATTATAGATTCATTATGGAGAATAAAAGAGGTATTGTCAAATGGATTGTGAATTAAAAATTGTAAACTTTATATTGAATGCTATACTATAAACATGAAACTTCTTGTAACAGGCGGTGCCGGTTTTATAGGCTCAAATTTTATACACTATTGGTTCCGAGAGTATCCTGAAGATTCCATTACTAATCTCGATAAGCTTACATATGCGGGAAACCTAGAGAATCTAAAAGATCTTGAAAACAATCCAAACTATACATTTATTAAAGGAGATATTTGTGATAACGAGATCGTGAATAAGGCGATGCATGATGTTGATGTTGTTGTGCATTTTGCAGCAGAGTCTCATGTAGACCGTTCGATCCAGGATTCATCCCCATTTATTCACACAAATGTTGTTGGAACACATATACTCCTTGAAAGTGCGTTGCAGCATAAAAAAATAAAACGATTCCATCATATCTCAACGGATGAAGTTTTTGGCTCGCTTGAGCTTGGAACACATGAAAAATTTGATGAAAATACGCCGTATAATCCACGCAGTCCATATTCTGCTTCAAAAGCCGCGGCAGATCATCTCGTTAGGGCATATCACATTACATATGGTCTTCCTGTAAGCTTATCAAATTGTTCAAACAATTATGGTCCGTACTGTTTTCCCGAAAAACTTTTTTCACTTGCAATAACAAACTTACTAGAAGAGAAAAAAGTTCCAATCTATGGAGATGGATTGAATGTTAGAGATTGGCTATATGTTGAAGACCATGCAAGAGCCATAGACTTAATTCTTAAGAAAGGAAAAGTAGGGGAAACGTATTTTATAGGAGGGCTCAATGAAGATGTTTCTAACATTGAAGTTATCAGGATGATATTACGAATTATGGGTAAGAGCGAGGATTCAATAGAGTTTGTTAAAGATCGACTGGGGCATGATAGAAAGTATGCGATCGATTGGAGTAAGATTAAGAATGAGCTTGGCTGGGAACCGAAGATGACTTTAGAAAACGGGCTATCATTAACTGTTAAATGGTATACAGAGAATCAAGATTGGTGGAAGAAGTTGAAATAATATCCTGTACTATTTTTTTAGATAAACTTTTTTTACTACTGTCTTTCTCCCGTTCGCTCCTATAACTTCAATAATAACCTCATTTTTTTCATCTGGAAGTGGAATTTCGGTTTCAAAAATATTTTTTTCATTGAGAAATACTTCTTCTTCATTGACTAATATTGTTGAATCCTTTTCAGTTGAGCCTTTTAATGTAATCTTGTCTTTGCTAAAGAGTGTCTGCTTGGGTTCGATTATTACAACTTTTGGTGGAGTGTAGTACAGTTTGAGTTGATAACCAAAGTAGCCAACAAAAGCGATAATAATCAAAATAATAACCATTTTAATCATCTTTTTTGCTTGCGGAGTAAATTGTTCTTTAGTTGTTCTTGCTTTGAATTTGAGTTGATCTCGTTGTTCGTATTCTCTTCTGAAGTAGGCGATAAGTTTTTGTTCGTCGAGCTCTAAGAATTTTCCATACGATGAAATAATACCTTGAATATATGTTCTAGAAGGGAAAAAATCCCAATTTCCCTCTTCTATTGCGGTGAGATTTTTTATACGGATTTTTGTTGCATGCTCAACATCCTCAAGTGTTAACTTATTTTTTTCTCTTTGTTTCTTTAGTTCATCTCCAATATTTGTAATCATGATATGACAGTGCACATTATACTCAAAACCGCACCGTAAGGTGCGGTTCAAGAGTTGAGATCCTTCGACTGCGCTTAAGGATAAACAGTCCGTAAGCCATAAGCTTCGTTTCTGGCAACGGTCTGTATTACATCATCCCAGGCATACCGCCTCCTGCTGGAGGCATGTTGTCGTCTTTCTTTTCAGGAAGATCTGTAATAAGAGCCTCTGTTGTCAGAATCATTATTGCGACAGAAGCTGCATTTTCCAATGCGCTTCTAATAACTTTTGTAGGATCAACTATGCCCTGCTTGAGCATAGATCCAAACTCGAGTGTTGCGGCATTAAAACCAAAGTCCACCTTTGTTGATTCTTCAACTTTTCGAAGAACCCAACCTGCATCAACACCAGAATTTTGAGCAAGCATAGAAACAGGTTCTCCAAGAGCTTGATAGACAATATCTACACCGACTTTTTCTTCATCGGTCTTAAGTGTTTCCTTAAGTTTTAATAAAGACTTCCGTGCTCTTAGGAGTGTGATACCGCCTCCAGGAACAATACCTTCTTCAAGTGCAGCTTTTGTAGCTGAAACTGCATCATCGACTCTTTCTTTTTTCTCTTTTAGTTCTATTTCTGTTGCAGCTCCAACATTAATAACAGCGACACCACCTGAAAGTTTAGCCAGACGTTCTTGGAGTTTTTCTTTATCGAAATCCGAAGTTGATTCATCAATCTCTCTTCGGATTTGAGCGACGCGGGCTTTAATGCTCGAGTTTTCACCTTTTCCACCGATGATTCGAGTATTTTCTTTATCAGCCCAAACTTTATCTGCCCTCCCTAGAACATCGACATCTATACTCTCAATCTTGGCACCAGTATCTTCTGAAACAACTGTCGCTCCTGTTAAAATAGCAATATCTTGAAGCATTGCTTTTCTTCGATCACCAAAACCTGGAGCTTTAACGATGAGTGTGTTAAATGTTCCTCGTAGCTTGTTTACTACAAGAGTTGCTAATGCCTCACCATCAACATCGTCAGCAATAATAACAAGTGACTTTGATATTTTTACAAACTTTTCAAGAAATGGAAGTATATCGGAGACTGAGCTGATTTTCTTATCTGTTATAAGAATATAAGCATCGTCGACCTCCGCAACCATTTTGTCAGGATCAGTTACAAAGTAAGCAGAAGCATATCCTTTATCAAACTCCATGCCTTCTTTATAATCAATTTCAACCTCTAAACCCCTACCTTCTTCAACAGTGATGACACCATCCTTGCCGACTTTTTTAAATGCTACGGCGATAAGTTTTCCAATATTTTCATCAGCTGCTGAGATTGTAGCTACTTGAGAGACTTTTTCTTCATTTTGAAGAGGAATATCCTCAGACATTTTTTTGATTTCTGCAATTACTGTTTCAACAGCTTTTTCTATGCCTCTCTTAAGGATCATAGGATTAGACCCAGCCGTAATATTTTTCATTCCCATGTTTACCATTGATTGGGTAAGAAGTGTAGATGTTGTTGTTCCGTCACCAGCAACATCAGCAGTTTTGGATGCTGCCTCACGAGCAAGCTGTGCACCCATGTTTTCAAATGGATCTTCTAGCTCAATTTCTTTTGCAACGGTTACCCCATCGTGAACAACATTTGGTCCTCCCCATTTTTTATCCAAAGCTACATTTCGGCCTCGAGGTCCAAGAGTAGTAACGACTGCTTTAGCGAGTAAGTTAACACCGCGTGTTAGAGATTGACGAGCATCATCTGAGAATTTTAATTGTTTTGCCATAGAATTTATTTTTTAAATTTATAATTCTTAATGTATTATTTAACAACTGCCATAATTTCTTTCTGTTCAAGAAGGAGCCATTCCTCTGGACCAACTTTAACTTCATTCCCTCCCCATTTTTTATATAGTACTTTTTGACCAACTTTTACTTCTATTGGGACTTTCTTACCTTGATCATTCGTACTCCCAGGACCAACTGCCATAATTTCACCCATTTGGGGTTTCTCTTTTGCGGTATCAGGTATAACAATACCTGATGGAGTCTTTGTTTCTGCTTCAAGAGGTTTAATTAAAACGTAATCAAAGAGGGGTTGAATATTGTGTTTTTGTGACATATATTAGTTTGATAACTTAATTTATAATTAAAACAATACTTAGAAATTTTGGATTTTAGGATTTATCCTTACAGATTTTACTTTATTCCAATTTTGCACTAATATATATATCAAAGGAAGGTTAAATTGTCAAGCCTTAAATTAGTCTGCTAAATATTATCGGTCATGAATAATTACACGCCAATCTCAACCGCTTCATCAACAGATAAGTATGAACACGTTACTTCTGAGATCAAAAAGCTCGAGGATCAATTGCATGCGGCAAATATTCCACACGAATTATGGGAAAAAGCCAATCTACAACTACAGCGTATAAACTTGACTTTAAGATATGGAGGTAATATTAATCAACTTGATATGATAGTCAAATACGTCGAATGGATAACATCATTACCTTGGGAAGCAACTACTGAAGAAAACCTCAACATGGAACAAGCAAAGAAAATAATGGACCAAAATCACTTTGGCCTAGATGCGATCAAGAAAAGAGTATTTGAGTATTTATCAGTATTAACTTTACAAAAGGAGAAAAAAGGTCTTCAAAAATTTCATGCACCTATTTTATTTTTTGTTGGACTTGCAGGAACAGGAAAAACAACATTTGCAAAAACCATAGCAGACACATTGGGAAGGAATTTTGCACGGATTCCATTCGGTGGATTATCATCAGCACTAGATCTAAGGGGATTATCAAAAGTTCAACCCGAAGCAGAACCGGGTCAAGTAATTAAGGCGATACGGAGAGTTGGTACGAAAAATCCAGTTATTTTACTCGATGAGCTTGATCGTGTTACACAAAATTCGCAGGGTGAAATTATGGGAGTTTTGCTAGAACTTTTAGATCCAGAGCAAAATGATCACTTTATCGATCATTATATAGATTTTCCATTCGATCTTTCACAGGTTATCTTTGTTGCAACAGCTAATAACACACAATCGATTTCTACCGCAGTTATGGATCGTTTAGAAGTAATTCAAATGCCTTCATATACTGATGATGAGAAAATTCATATTGCAAGAGACTATATTCTTCCTAGATTATTGAATGAGAGCGGTCTTTCCCCAGATGTCCTGAGTGTAGATGAAGAAGTATGGAAACATATTGCAAGATTGTCTGGTTATGACCCAGGGATTAGAAGTGTTGAAAGAAAAGTGGAATCAATGGTGCGAATCATAGCGTATAAGATTGTGAGTGGGGCAGGGAAGCAGTTTGCGATCACGAAAGAAAATGCAAAGGATTTTATTGAATAATCAAACGTGTCGATCTGCAACATTTGATGCTCCAAATGCGTCGGGTTTGATTTTCACTGTATAACCACTACTTCTTACCATACCGACGATTTCGCTAATGAGATTTTTAGTCTTACCGTTATTTCCGATATCCACGTGTATTTCGATATCATATTTAGCGATTCCATTTCCCTTGAATAATTTGATAATATCTTCTGCAGATTGTAGTGACATAATTGCTTCAGTATACATTCGCTCTTTAAGGCCAATCTTTTTTTGTAATACTTCTCGTTTCCAAAAATATATTCCTCCTTTGCCTAATCTTTGGATGATTACAGCGGTTACGAAATCAAAAGTGTGTGTCGCATTTCGCTGGGAATCAACCCCAATAATCAAACGGTACTGAGCAGATTGGTCAAGCTTCATGAACAAAGATATGTGTTGTTTGAGCGCTCTTCTGGAGAGTTTCCCGTAGGTTGGGCTGACAAAATACATGTAAAGTATTTTATCACAACAATATTATTGTAAAGTATGATTATTTTTTACCGAATCTCTTCTGGAGCAATTTTAAAAGATCTATAATAAACCGTGGTCCAACAAAACCCTTTTGTTTTCGAGAGTATTTTTTCATAAATTCGATAACTTCCTTGAATTCTGCATCTTGATCTCGTTTAGAAAGTGTAATTTTTTTAGCAAAATCATACATTAAATCTTCACTCGCAGTAAACTCATACCCGTTATACATAAGAAATACACCGGTAGCAACGATCGAAATACGTTTATTACCATTTGAGAATGGATGAAGTTTATTTATGAAATAAAAATAACAGGAAGCTTTTTCGAAAAAGCTACTATAAAGATCTTTTTTTCCAAACGTTCGTTTTGGAGAAGCGATAACACTATCGAGCTTATCGAAATAGCTATCCTCAAAAACAGGGTGAGGCTCTTTATTACTTTTGAAAAAGCGCAAAAGTTCGTTACATATTACTTCAAAGTCAGATAAAGTGAGGTATGTAATACGCATTATTCGTATGAAAGTCGGCGTAGGGTTTTATGGTATTTTTTTATCATACGACGAGTATATTCACGAGTTTTATTCTCGCGTTTTGGTGATGTGTTAAAGAATCTTCTTAGTGTGTCAAAAATATTGATGGTGATCATATGGATATGATAAAACATGAGACGAAGAAAAGCAATATTCTGCGGAGAGGGGCAGCGTCCACAAACTGGCACCTGAAAAGTATGTTTTAGCTTGATCTCTCTTTCTAAAACATGTATAGATGGGGCATATGAAAAAATATTCGTGCCCACACTGTCAAACTACTACCTCAGTTATCAGAAAAACAAAGAGAGGCAAATCTATTCGATATTTCTGCAAAGCATGCACAAAATATTTTTCA
>Ga0209541_10003291_pt1 | contig 29835 bp, 35 predicted proteins | sample RifCSPlowO2_01_FD_184027 | JGI IMG/M metagenome (GOLD analysis project Ga0209541, IMG submission 184027) | Groundwater microbial communities from Rifle, Colorado - Rifle CSP2_plank lowO2_0.1 (SPAdes) (version 2) | ecosystem: Environmental > Aquatic > Deep subsurface > Groundwater | place... | reverse complement strand
AATTTAATCTTATTTTAGAGCGTATTTAACCGAAAAATAACATTAATATGTTTTTTTCTAGACTTAAGAACAAATCAAATTTAAAGGTTATAAACTTAAAAAAAATTAAAAATTTAAGGATATAACCGGCTTTGTGTAAAAACTAATAACTTTTAAGCACTTCTTACACAGACTAAAGACTTTCTACACAAAATGCTCAATAAATATTAATAATTAGATTAATATACTTTTGGTTATTTATATATTTACTATGTTAACAAGAAGGGCTTTTTTAAAATTATTAAGTAGGACTTGTTTAATTGGACAACAAATTGGTTGCGATGATAATCATTTAATTCCTGAAAGTGATTTAAATGATAGTAGTAAGGATATAGGTATTTTTGACAATTATATTGATGATAGACATCAAGTATTAACAAATGATCGAAGAATCGTAATTCATTCTGTGGATGATAGTGCAGTACCAGATAGTGCAGTACCAGATAGTGCAGTACCAGATAGTGCAGTACCAGATAGTGCAGTACCAGATAGTGCAGTACCAAAAGACTTAGAAAAAACCCTTTTAGAAGATAATCATTTAATTCCTGAAAGTGATTTAAAAGGAGAACAAAATAGGGATTCTTCTGATGACTCTATTTATAATAATGATCTTTACGGAAGCCATAGAATAGAGGAGGATATTATAACAGAATCCTTAAAAAAAATTATACTTTTTATACCTTCTGAGGGTTTATTTAATGAAGAAGTTTTAAGAGGTGAAATTCTAGAAATAGGTGACAACGCATGCAGATATTCTTTTTTACAAATGTTATTCTGGCAAAAGTGTTTGGGGTGGAAATATAGTGGTGTAATTTTAGATGAAATGTCTTCAACAGAATTGTTAATTCCAGATGAATATGTTTATTTTAAAGATATTGCAAGAAATGGGGCAACAACTATGCATTCAATTAATCCAGAATCTGATTATTCAGGTAAAGAAATGACTATCATTCAAAGACTAGCCCCTTTTAAAACAAGGATATTCGATCCACAGACCGGAGAGATTAAAGAAATAATACAATTCAACGATTCTATAAATCCTATTAAATCATTTATATCTTCTGAAGGTAAATATCTATTTTTAGGTATACAAGATTCAGCAGACACAACTCATGCACGAATCTTCTCTACATTAGATGGATCACAAATTAATTCCTTCGAAAGTGGAGAAGTTGGACAAGATGTAAATAATATCTTTTTTAACTATTTTTCAACGATATTTTATTTACAGAATGAACAACCATTCTTAATAGCTGCGAAAAGATGGGCAGATTCATTTGACAGTCGAATATGTGATGATTTAGGATTATGGAGGAGTACAGATTTAAGTTTAGAAAGAATTTTAGTAGATGGAAGCCGGTTAAATAATGTGGGAATTCCTTTATTTAATTATAATATATTCCAAAATCAATTTTCGATTCCAACGGAACAAGATATCATTGGTAGATTAGAGGATATAGAATCAATTGGATTTTCAGAAAATCCATTAAAGATAGCAATGAGATTGAGTGGGAAATTAGGAGGAATACAAGAACCAGGAGGGGGGGTTTCAAGTACAATTGTTTATGATGTTGAAACAGATAGTATAATTCCAGTATGTAAATTTTTTGGTGAAGAAGCTCCTTATGAACTTATTGGAAATAGAATTTCACCAAACGGAAGATTCTTTGTTTATGGTCCATTTCAAGAAAGTAATTTGTGTAATGTTTATGATGAAAACAATAGGTATAAGGAACGAGTACATGTAATCTTTTATGATTTTGAAAACGGACAACCGTTTTCATATGTAACTGATTCTGATCAAGATGCATTTTGTTTAATTGGACCAAATATGGCCTTTTCACCTGATGGAAATTACGTTTTACTTAATAAAATGAAATTCTTAGGATTACGTAGGGAAGGAGAAATTATAACACCATATCCTTATTTAGAAAATAAATTGGTATTGTATAACTTAATAAAAAGAAGAGAAGAAGAAACTCTTTGGCAAGGAACGAGCCAAGGGCCTTTACTTTTCGGTTATAAAAATTTATAAAAAAATTTTATTAAGTGAAGCTCCCACCGATGCAGAGCATCAGAGTATAACGATCAAATAAAATTCTTAAAAAATAATTTCACAATTGAAATTTTCATCACATTTTTTTGAAGAGTCATATATTTTATTTAATTCTACTCTACTTATAAATTGTAAAAGTTCAGTAGAGCTTATAATGGATTCCCAACAAAATTCTGGTTTATTCTCAATTAATCTCCATTCTTCAGAACTTACAGATTCTCTTTCTTTAGCTTCCCACTCAGTTATTACCCATTCTTGTTTCTTTAAGTCAAAATAATCTTTACACTTAAACGTTGTATCCGTACCATCATGAGCGTAATTAGACTCAATAGAGATAACATCTTCAGCCCTAAATTCTATATACATATTGCCTTCTGCAGTATAAGATTCTCCAAAAGAATTGGAATACAAACGAAGTATAAAATTTAAAGGAATTGCTCTTTTTCACATTTTGTTTCTAATCTATTTTCATTTATTAATTCAATAAGGACTTCTTCTCTAGGTGGGGAAGAAATTTCCCTTTTAATCATTGATTCTTCAGTTGGATAACACTTGTATACTGTTAAATCATCAATAACATTTAGGCCTAATTCATTTATAATATCTTTATTCCACGTTTTCCAAAGACTTCCATTTTTCATTGGAGGTTTCATTATTTCTGTTCTTTCTTCTTTGTCAGGATTTAACATTTCAGTAAAAAATTCAGGATATAATTCTTTTATTTTTGATTTGTATTCTTCACGTGTTATATCAAAATGGATTACTTTTTTATTTTCGCAAGGAGAATAAAATAAAATATAATGGTTCACTAATTCTTTTCCATCACCACTTATAAATGGAGAATTATCAGAGGATAGAAAACCATATAAATTATTGTTTATATTTTTATCTTCAATTATCCAAGCACATAATTCAACAGTTGGCGAAATATGACTTGATTTTTCACAACCAACTAAAAAGAATGATACAATAAAAATCAGACTTATGAAAATTATTTTTAATTTCATTTTTCCTCCTTGTAATGTAATATAAAAGTAAATTCTTTATTTAAAATAGTATGGTTCAATATTAAGAAATAAATCACTCAAAACTCAAAAAATTGAATTAATAAGCAAACTAATAGTTTATAACATAGAGAGAACTCCATGTTACTTTTATTGCTTATTTAGAGGATTGCACCAGAGCCTTAAATCAAAAGCCTTAAATAAAATAATTCTTAAATTTTTTTATGAAAGTTTATCTAGATAATGGTGCAACTACAAAAGTAGACGAAAGAGTTATAGAAACCATGCTTCCTTTTTTTAAAGAAAAATATGGAAATGCTTCATCATTACATTCTTTTGGTATAGATGCATATAATAGTCTAAATGAATCAAGAACAATAATAGCTTCAAAATTAAATGCAAAACCAGAAGAAATAATATTTACATCTGGTGGCTCAGAGTCAAATAATTTAGCAATAAAAGGAATAATAAATAAAAAAGATCATATTATAACTATAAAAACAGAACATCCTTCTGTTCTTAATACAATTAAAGAATTAGAAAAAGAAGGAATAGAAACAACCTATTTAAATATTGATTCAGAGGGGTATATTAATTTTAATGAATTAATATCTTCATTTAAAGAAAATACAAAACTAGTATCAATAATGCATGCTAATAACGAAATTGGAGTAATCCAGAACATTAAAAAAATATATGGATTTTGTAAAGAAAAAAATATTATATTCCATACTGATGCAGTTCAGTCATTCACTAAACTTCCAATTTCTTCAGAAGATGCAGATTTAATTTCCATATCTGCTCATAAAATTCATGGTCCAAAAGGTATTGGAGCTTTATTTATAAAAAAGGGAATTAGATTAAAACCATTAATTAATGGAGGTTCCCAAGAAAGAAATTTTAGAGCCGGTACAGAAAATATACCAGGAATTGTAGGTTTTGCAAAAGCTTCGGAATTAATAACAGAAAAAGAAATTAAACAAATGGAAAAACTAAGAGATTATTTTATTAATGAATTATTAAAAATTAAAGATACAAAATTAAATGGTCCAAAAGAAAGGTTATGTAATAACATAAACATTTCTTTTAAATATGTTGAAGGAGAAGCAATCTTAACCCTACTAAGCTTAGAAGATATTGCTGTATCAACAGGATCTGCTTGCTCATCAAAATCATTAGAACCATCACATGTTTTAAAAGCTATGAATTTAAATCCAAAAGAAATTCATGGAACAATACGGTTTACCCTCTCAAAATATACAACTAAAGATGAATTAGAACATACTATAGAAAAAATTAAAACTGTAGTAGAAAAATTAAGAAAAATAAGTCCATTAAAAGGTGAATAAAATGTATACAGATAAAGTTATTGAAGAATTCAGAAATCCATCAAATCTTGGTAGATTAGAAAATGCAGATGGAAAAGGAGAGATTGGAAACCCCACCTGTGGAGATATGCTTTATGTTTATATTAAAGTAAAAAATAATATACTAACAGATATAAAAGTAGAAACATTTGGGTGTGTAGCTGCTGTAGCAACCTCATCAATGCTAACTAAGATAGTAAAAGGCAAAACATTAGAAGAAGCAGAAAAAGTTACAAAGGAACAAATAGCTAAAGAATTAGGTGGACTTCCACCAATAAAAATGCATTGTTCAATATTAGCAGTAGATGGATTAAAAAAAGCAATTCAAGATTATAGATCTAAGATCTAAAACAAAGCCTCTATATTCTCCTCTATCTTTTGATGATTATAATAACCTAAGTATAAATTTCCTTCAATATAAAATTTAGAATCATCTATTGGGTCTGTAAATCTCACTCTAAGTTCACAATTTTCATTTGCATTAAAAACATCCACTCTAGGAACTAAAGAATCTAATAATGGATTATTTATATTAAAAACATAAAGATTAAATCCTCTATCTCTTGAAAATATATTAACTCCTCTTTGTAAAAAACAAAGGTTTTCTAAAGAAGAATCATCACCCAAGTATAATCTATAAAAGAGTGCATTTTCCTCTAAAGACAATTTAAAAAATGGGTTATCTAATCTTCCTAAAACAATAGCTCTTCTAGAAGTATTATCATGAATAATTTTTAAATGATAAAGTATGCTTTTATGATTAAAATAATCCAAAAAAGCCCGAATACCATTCATAAAATTAAGAATTGAACCTCTGCATTCAACATTTAAATTGTTAAAGTAATCCTCAATTTTTATCTTTCCAGTTGAACTAACTAAATTATCCCAATTATTCATAACTTACTCGTAATAAAAAATTATTTAAAGTTTACTAATACCTTCTGATTAAAACAACGATTATAGAACTCACACTTCCCACTACCCCAATCACATAATTTAGTTATATTTCTTGAATAATCTTTTATATTATAACTCAAAGTGCATGTATGTATCTCTTCACAAGCCATTTTAGCCTTTAAAAGCAATTCATTATTGACATCTATTAAATATTCCTCTCCGCTAATTAAAAAATTTATTCCAACTTTAGTTGGTAAAACTCCATGTTTCTCTTGATACATTAAAGCATATAAAGCTAATTGTAATTCATATTCCCTTGTTATTTCAGTCTTTTTTGAGGTCTTATAATCAATTAAAATAATATCTCCCGATATATTATGAATTGCATCTATATACCCTTGAATCTTATAATCTTCAGAAATATAATACATTTCTGTTTGTGGTTTTATTTTCTCAAAAGCTTGTTTTAAACTCAAACCATTCTCTAATTCCTTTAAAATTTTTTTAGAAAAATTTCTAGCAAAATTATCTAACATCATTAAAGACTGATTATAAAAATCCTTTATCTCTCCATTTTCTAAACCCAAATCTTTTAATTCTTGAAGATTATCAATCCAATGATAATTAAATAAATTAATTACTATTTCCCTAAACTTTCCCTCATAATCAGTTATATCCTCTAATTCAACACCAAAAAAATCCTGTAAAACTAAATGAATAATATTTCCTCTTAAGGTATAAATTGTATTTTTTATTGGCAGACCAAGAATATAATGATAATAATACTTTCTAGGACATTGTCTAAAGGTATTTATTGACGAAGCAGACTCATATTCTCTCATAAATACAAAACCAACCATAACAGAATATATAAACATTACGTACATATGTCCAATGCAATCAAACAACCCTAATTAATTCCCAATCTAAACTCATCTTAACAAAATGTTTTGCCCTCCTATCCATAAATGATTCTTCTCTAGGATAATGAACAACATCATAAACCCAGCTACCATCTGTAAAATATATAAAGGATTAGCTAAACAGCAATTAAATCCCGTTTCAACATCGGATCACAAAGATAAATACATCTCTCAGTAATTTCATTTTAAGTAAATGGTCTATCAGAACAAGCAGCTAAAAAGAATAGCAAGAAAACAACCAGTTTCATATTTCTAACAATATAAAAAATATTAATAAAGATATCCTCTTCTTAAATACATGAAAAAAATTAATATTAACATAATATGCAATATTTTAAAACTACAGACCCACAAAAAGATTGAAATACAAGATCCCTTAAAAATACTACTCACAACAATTCTTTCTGCAAGAACAAAAGATAAAATAACAGCAAAAGCAGCCAAAGAATTATTCACAAAAATACAAAGCATAGAAGACCTAAAAAATATAGAAGAAGAAGAACTTCAACATTTAATCTATCCAGTAGGATTTTATAAAACAAAAGCAAAACATCTTAAACAACTCCCAAAAGTACTAAAAGAAAATTTCAATAACAAAATTCCAGAAACAGTAGAACAACTTACAGAACTACCTGGTGTTGGAAGAAAAACTGCGAATCTTGTTGTCGCAATTGGATTCAAAAAACCTGCAATTTGTGTAGATACCCACGTATATAAAATTACAAATAGGTTAGGCTATATTAAAACAAAAACTCCATTTGAAACAGAAATAGCATTGAGAAAAAAACTTCCTAAAAAATATTGGATAGAATTCAATACCATTCTTGTTCCCTTTGGACAAAAAATATGCAAATCAATCAACCCACGATGTAATAAATGTCCTATTGAAAAACATTGCAACAAAATTATCTTAATATCAAACTCCTCCAATTAAATTTATTCTTAAACAAAACACCAATAAATAAAATTAGACTTAAAGATCCTATAAATATCCATAGATTTACAGCGGTTATTCCCCCAGTCAAATCCATCATAGTTTTACTTCCACCTAAAAGTAAACCAATTAAAACATCAACACACATGCTTAAACCAATAGTTAAACCAATCCTTTCAATAATATCTAATTTATCAAATAAAATTAAAGTTAATAAATAACCTGGAATAAATAGAGAAAATATAATTCCAACAATCGCATGTAAAATATTAAAAAACAACATTTTTAGCCCTCCTGTTTAACAAAAAAATGAATCTCTTGATCCTCATCTAGTAAAATAACCTTAACCATCCCATCTTTAAATTTTTCTTCTATACTAATCACATTTTGTATCATCATAGATTCATTATGTTTTAAAACAAAACTACCTCTATCAAGCTCTTGTTCTTTGTTATTATAATTAAAGGTTACTAAATACTGATATCTTTTTTCATTATTCTCTAAATTGTATACATTAAACACAAATCCATATTTTTGACCAATTTTAACTGTATTGGGCAAATTATTTGGATCCTCAAAAAATAACTCTGTAAAGGAATCTGTAGCCCTAACGTTCAAAACAATTACAATAGCTAAAACTATAATAAATAACAAACTACAAGTAATTAAATAATATGTCTTTTGGTTCATTACCACTATAAAATAAGAAAAAATATATAAGTTTTCCTAATTAAAAAAATATATGCTAAAAAAAATAATTAAAGACAGTTTATACAAAAATTCACTATATCTAATAATAAACTCGATTCTAATCTCACTATTTGGATTTATATTTTGGAATATAACTACTAAATTATTCACAATGGAACAAGTAGGTATTGCTACGACTTTAATTTCAGCACAATCAATAATAGGCCTATTAGCCAGCCTAGGATTCTCTACTTCAATTATTAGATTCTATTCTAAAATAGAAAAAAAGGATGAACTAATTAATAATTCTATAATTCTAAACACTATTTTCTCTTTGATTGTAGGAACGATTTTTATCCTAGGAATATCAATATTCTCCCCTAAATTAAGCATTACCCCCTCTCAAAAAATAATTTTTATCCTATCAAGTTCAATATGGACCTTATTTTCAACGACAAACTCTATTTTCATAGCACAAAAAAAATCAAAGCTAGTTTTAGTAAAGAATCTTATATTCAGCATAACAAAATTAATCCTACCATTTACTTTTGTAACTTTAGGTGCATATGGTATCTTTAACTCCTTGAATATTGCAACTCTTCTCTCATTGACCTTTACCCTATTAATAATCAAATATAAACCAAAGTTTAAGTTAAATAAAGAAATAATAAAAAACACATTAAAATTTAGCCTTTCGAATCATCTATCAAGTGTATTTAATACTTCATTTGGCTATGTTACTCCATTAATTATAACTAACCTAATCAATCCTGAAACTACTGCTTTATTCTATATTCCTTGGATGATTGGAAATATTTTATTCTTTATTCCAATAGCTGTTTCGCAATCATTCTTAGCAGAAAATTCACATAATGATAAATCTAACATAAAAAAATCATTAAAATTTACATACCTCCTAACCATCCCTTCAGTAGTTTTTACAATAATAATTTCAAAATATCTTTTAATCTTCTTCAAACCAGAATATGCTAAAGCCACATTATTTCTACAACTTATTTCAATATCCACTCTTTTTTATAGCTATAACACAATAAAAAACGCATCATTAAGTATAAAACATAAAAATAAACAATTAATCATCTCCAATTTAATAATAGCTATAACATCTATAACATTAACAATCCTACTTATAAACAAAGGCTTGATAGGAATCGCTATTGCTTGGATAACCTCACAAATTATTTGTTGTTTCTATTTAATATTACAAAAACAATAAATACTTCCTCAAACCAATAAAAAATATGGATAAAGCATTATACTCAAAATGCAGAACTTGTAATAGAGCAGTTCACCCATCAGATTTAATCTTTGAACCAATGAACAATAGAATTGGTTGTGTATACTGTCTAGATATAATCCCCAAACAAAAAGAAAGAATTAATCAATTTATTTCACAAAAAGAAAAAATAACACAACCAATTACAGAAAAATTATTGAACAAAAAAACAAATACCTATTGCAAATATTGCAGATTCAGATATTTCTATAATGAAGAAAAAGAATATCCTAAAAATTGTCCTAACTGTAACAAAACAAAAAGCAGCTTTTAATCCTTTCTATAATAATCCATTATTTCCTTAAATCGTTCTAAAACAGAATTTAATGATAAATATACCTCTTCTTTATTAAAAGCAGAAAACAGAAAAATATCTTGTTGTTTTCTATCTATAGATGAAACTAAACTAGGATTTTCTCTACAAAAGATAGAATAATCCCTATAATGCTCAAGAGAGATTGTTAGAGTAGAAAGATGCTCTGGAACATTGTAGTAAACAACCCATTGATGTAAGTCATCAAACCTAATGGGCCAAACATCTGTAGGCATAAAAGGAACTCTAATCGTATTTCCTTTAATTAAATGTGCAAATCTCCGATCATTATTCCTCAAATCTATTTCTAATCTTAACCTAGTACTTATATCCTCAATATCTATCATTTTTCTCCAAAAAACAAGATACTAAACCAAAAACTTCAGTAAAATTTATACTTATTTGCTTCTCAAAAGAAAATTTAAAAAGAAGTTCTGCTAACTGATCACTAATTTCCTGTAACACAATCATTAGAAAAACAAAAAATATAAAAATCTATCTTAAATTATCAAACTAAAAACACTACAATATGTTCATTTTAAATAAACCAAAACTCTTAAATACTAAATATCTTACTGGTTAGTAATGACAGTATATAATTCAATAAAACAAACTGGTAGATATTTATTAGCAACTGGAGCATTACTTACTGCTCTTTATAGTTGTGAGAATAAATCTAATTTTAATAATCAATCAGATTTAACTACAAAATATGATGCCTCTCTTCCTGATTTAGAAGATATTCTTAGTGATATGGGTTTAGATAACCAGATACCCTCTGATCTAGGAAATGATGGTAGCCCTGAAGAAGATTATGTTTTAAACAGAGATGGTTCAATTGATATTCCTTTAGATGATTTATATGATAATCCAGACCAGATACCCTCTGGAGAGCTGGACACCGATGGTAGCCCCAAGACAGACTATGTTTTAGAATTAGGAGATATAGCTTTAGCTACTATAGATTTACATTTAGAAGATTTATTACAAGAAGATACAGATCCTTGTGCTAATAATCATCCACCAACTATTTATGCTAGAACTGAACCAGCTAGTGGAAGTACTATAACTCTAGACGATGAAATGGTTGCGTATATTATTGAAGGAGCAGAAGATCCTGATGGAAATTTAGATATGTGTTTTTATGATGTATATATAGATGATGAATATTGGTTTACAGCAGAAGACTTTAACTGTAAAGAGATTAATACGGATAGCTTTTTTGAACTGGGAACTCACAGATTTGAATTCTATGCTAAAGATACTTGTGGTGTTGAATCAGAGCGAGTTATTTCAATACTTTATGCAATAGAAAATTAATCACTAATATATGTTACTTCTTGGGTACATCCGTATGAAGATTTTGTACCTTTTTCAAATATTTCCTCTGTTTGGTAACCTTCAGGACAAAGTTGAGAAACTATAACAGTCTGACTATTCCAAACATCCTTACAGCCTGGATCTGGGTTATCTTTACAAGTATTCTCAACTTCAAAGCAAGCATCATAACTAGGTAAACAAATCTTAATATATTCAGCATCAGGACTAACCTTTAAAGTACTTAATTCTTCTCCATAAGTATTCAAATTAGTACCAACATTAAAACTCATAAGACCACCTACTTGTATTTTTCCTTCCATTTGATCATATCCAGATAATAATATTCCTTCTTCAGCTAAAACATCACTTTCTATACTAATCCAATTCTCAGAATAGCATAGAATTTTTAATTATAATATTTCCAGTAACAAGATCTTTATAGATTGTAATTACACCAAAATTAGGATCAACCTCTTGCATTTGTTTTAAATAAAGATCAGTAAACTTTTGTGCTTCATAATTAGGATCTTTACCCTCTAATATTGCTTTATTCTTTATTAGATTTAATTCATGAATATAATTCTCACTCATATCATCATAAGTCTCTATTGGATTTATTATTTCTATAGTATTAATAGGCCAGATAACATAACCAATAAAGAAACAAACAACTGTAGTAATAGTAATAAATATTCCAAAACTACCTTTCTTATTCATAAATTAATTAAACTTTAGCAATTAATAAAGTTGATTAAAAGGTTTGTGGCTTAACAATTATCTATCTTTAATGAGATTTGGGAGAAATTAATAACTTTTATAAATGAAATGTATTTTTAATCCTAAGAGATGAAAGGAGATGAATGATGGCTGAAGAAGCATTAATAATTTTTCCAGTAGTAGGGTTGGGTATAATCTTGGGATTATATGAATTAATTCTGATACATAGAGATGAGAGTTTTAGAGGGAGTCATTGGTTAGGTCATGGTTTACATTCTATAATTATTATGATGGTTTGTTTGTTTATTGTATTAAATACTGAGACTTTTTTTGATTTAGCTGGTGTAATGAATTGGGGATTGCCTTTGTGGATGACTAATCTTTGGGTTTTTAGGGTATTAGTTGGTTTAGTTTTAAATATAAAGATGCATGCTATGTCTGCAGTAATTAAGGGTGGGGCATTTAAAGGGGGATTAAGTGGAAGTATGGCTGAGCATTGGACACATACTATTTTGGTATCTACTTTGGTTGTTACTTCTCCATTATATTTACCGGTTTTACAGCCTTTTTTACCTGATTGGATGGGTGGTTTAAAATAGAGAAAACTTTAAAAGGAAATTTTTAGGATGAATTATTATGAAATTAACATTGGTTGAGTCTAAATATTTAAAAGAGGGTATTTCTATTATTTCAGAATTGGTTAATGATGTTAATTTAAGGGTTACTAGCACAGGTTTAGAATTAATTGCTATGGATCCTGCTAATGTTGCTATGGTTATTTATAAATTATTAAGCAGTGCTTTTGTTGTCTATGAATTGGAAAAAGATACTGTTTTGGGAATAAATTTAGATCATTTTAGGCAGGTATTGAGGAGAGTAAAACCAACAGATAGTTTAACTTTGGAATTAGATGAAGAAAAGAATAGATTGAATGTGTTGTTGCAGGGGGATACTTTTAGGAGATTTAGTTTGTCTTTGATAGATATTGATGATAGTGAACAAAAAATACCGAATTTAAGTTTTGCTGTTAAGATTGAAACTTCGTCAGGTTTATTTAATGAGACGATCGAGGATATGGAAGTGATTGCTGAAAGTTTGAGTTTAGGTGTTGAGGGTGGAACTTTTGTTGTTAGGGGGGAGGGTAATTTAAGTCAGGGGAGGATTGAGATTAAATCTGATAATGAGACTGATATTGTTAATTCTATAGATGGAGATATTAGGGCTAAGTATAGTATTGAATATTTGAAGAAGATAATTAGGGGGAGTAAATTGAGCGGGGCTGTTAGTTTACAATTTGCCCAAGATTATCCTTTAAAGGTGGAATATAGGGTAGTAGATAAAATGAGTATGACTTTTATTTTAGCTCCGAGGGTTGATAGGGATTAAAACTTTGATAACTTTGGAAGATGCTAAAACACTTTTTTAGTAAATTGTTTTATATTTGTTTATAATTATCATTTATGATAATTATATCAAGTTTATTAGTTATTTTTAACTTTTTATTTCTTTATAGTTAGCTTATTTGATAATTTTATTAAATAAAAAAGTTTAAGTAGTCAGAGTATAATATACCTTTATGCAAGTACTTGATTTTTTGAAAAAGATTGAATCTATGAAAGCTTCAGTTTTTTCATTAAATGATATATCTAGAATTATTAATAAAAATAAAAATTATAGCAGTTTGTATATCCATAGATTAAAAAAAAAGAATATTGTATTTGAGATAGAAAAAAATAAATATACATTATCTCAAGACCCTTATGAAATCGCTTCTAATTTAGTTTTTCCATGTTATATTTCTTTTATTAGTGCATACTCTCTTTATGGTTTATCTACACAAATTCCAAGACATATCTATGTTGTTTCTCTTAAATTTAAAAAAAGTATAAAATTTAATGGAATGACTATTGATTTTATTATTTTTAAAAGAATTTTTGGTTATAAAAAAATAATTTATAAAAAAAATTATTTATTTGTTGCTGAAATTGAAAAGGCAATAGTTGATTCTTTGTATTTGCTTAAATATTGTCCTCTGTCTGAAACTTATGGTGTTTTGAAGAATAAAAGTTTTGATTTGGATAGATTATTACAATATGCTTTAATGATGGATTCTATAGTTTTATTAAAAAGACTTGGTTATTTATTGGAATTAATAGGTGTTGATATTTTTAAGAAGATAAAAATTAATAATCGATATGATCTTTTGAATCCTTATTTGAAAAGAAGTAAAAACAATTTAATTAAATGGAAGTTAAATATTAATGAGGTGCTGGAATGATAATCAAAAGTGAATTAAATAAATATTGTTCAGTTATTGGTTTTAATTTAGGCCAAGTAGAAAAGGATTATTTGCAACATTTATTTCTTATATTTTTATCACAGCATTCTTCTGATGAATTGGTTTTTAAAGGGGGAACTGCGCTGCAAAAAGTTTATGGGTTAAATAGGTTTAGTATTGATTTGGATTTTACACAAGTTAAAGGATTTAATTTAATTTCTAAGATTGTTGAAGATTTAACTAATTTTGGTTATGAGACTACTTTTACTAGTTCTTCTGAACAGAGTTTTGTTTTAAAAATAAAAGGACCGTTATATGAAAATAGTTTAGTTAGTTTGTGTACTCTTAATTTGGATATTAGTTTGATGGAAAAGGTTTTATTTGTTCCAAAAGTAATTGAAATTACGCCTGTTTATTCTGATTTAAGACCATATACTCTTTTAGTAATGGATGAAAGAGAAATTATGGCTGAGAAGGTTAGAGCTATAATGACAAGAAATAAGGCAAGAGATGTTTTTGACTTTTATTTTTTGTTGAAAAAAAAGATAAAATTTGATGTTGATTTAATAGATAAAAAACTAAGATTTTATAATAAAGAATATAATTCAAAATTTTTTTTATTAAAGATTAAGAATGTTGAAGGTTTGTGGACTCATGAGTTGAAAAATTATGTTGCAAATGTTCCTGATTTTTCTAATGTATATAAGGAAATTAAAAATTTTATTCTTTAGGTTTCATTGGAGGGAATAATATTACATCTCTGATTGATTGTGAATTAGTGAAGAGCATTACTACTCTATCTAGGCCGATTCCTACACCTGCAGCTGGTGGCATTCCTATTTCTAGGGCTTCTAAAAATTCTTCATCTAGGGGATGGATTTCTTCTTCTCCAGCGTGACCTCTGGTTTCTTGTTCTTCGAATAATTTTCTTTGTAGAATTGGATCATTTAGTTCTGAGTATGCATTACCTATTTCTATGCATGCAATATATGGTTCAAATCTTTCAACAAATTTAGGATTGGATTCTTTTGGTTTACACAAAGGGGTTGTTTCAATAGGATGATCTATTATAAACGTTGGCTGAATAAGATGTTTTTCGCAGGTTTCTTCAAAGATTGTTTTTATTAGTAAACCTTCGGTTGAATTTTTTTTGTATTCTATGTTATTTTTTTCTATAAATTCTATTAGTTGTTTTTTTGTTTTGTTTTTTATATCGAATTTAGCATATTTTTTTATAGCTTCTGTCATGGATAGCCTTTTCCATGGTGTTTTTAGTGAGATTTTATTGTTTTGGTAGATTATTTCTGTTGTTCCTAGGACTTTTTTCGCTGTGAATTCTATTAATTGTTCGTACATTTCCATTGCGTGATTATAGTCTTTGTATGCTTCGTAGAATTCTATTTGTGTAAATTCTGGGATATGGGTTGTGTCAATATCTTCATTTCTGAAGTCTTTAACAAATTCATAGACTTTTTCAAAACCGCCTATGAGCAATCTTTTTAGATATAATTCGTTTGAAATTCTTAGATAGAAATCTTTTTTTAAGGCATTGTAATATGTTTTAAATGGTTTTGCATTTGCTCCGCCATATAGTGGTTGTAGGGTTGGGGTTTCTACTTCTATGAAACCTTTGGAATTTAAGAACTCTCTAAACGCTTGGACTATTTTTGTTCTTATTAGAAATTTATTTTTTGATTCTGGGTTTGTAATTAAGTCGAGATATCTGTGTCTATATATTAGTTCTATGTCTTTTAATCCATGAAATTTTTCTGGTAAGGGTCTTAATGATTTAGTTAGAATGGTTAATTCTTTTACGAATAATGTTAATTCTCCTTTTTTTGTTTTGAATGGATAGCCTTTTATGCCAATAATATCTCCTAAATCTAGGTGTTTTATTAGACTATAATTTTTTGTTTCTTGTTGGTTTAGATATAATTGTATGGAATTTGTTTGATCTTGTATGTTTAAGAATGCTGCTTTACCCATTGACCTTTCTAAAATTATTCTGCCTGCTATTGAGAATATATCCTTTGATTTTTCTTCTGCTTTAAATTTAGAATATGAGTTGATTATATTTTGAATGTCGGTTGTTTTATCGAATTTATAGGGATATGGATTAATTTTTAATTTTTTTATTTCTTCTAGCTTTTTTAATCTTTCTTGTATTAGTTGATCCATGATACTTTCTGGAGTGCTATACTGCACTTGCTTTGTTTAATTGTATAAAGTTACTTTTAGTTTATATAATTTTCTTTTTAATGTCATTACAAATTATTTTGAAGCAAGACTTTGCAAATAAGACTGTTTCTTTTGTTTCGTTTAAATTTGGTTTATAACCATAGTAATTTATATTATGCCTTAATCTTCTGAGATTATCTAGGATATGAATTGGACGAGGGGTATTTATATCTTTTATATTTATTATTTCATTAATTGATGTAATATGGTCTTCTGATTTTATTCCTTTATAAATTAAAGAGGCTTCTCCTAGCATTCTGAAACATTCATATATATTTCTTATTATTGTGGAACTTGATTCTTCAGTGGTTTCTAGGGTTAGTGTGAATTTCATGTCTCTTTCAGCTGATTCTATTATATCTATTGCTTTCTTTTTATCAGGTATTATAATTTCACCTCCAAAAATCCATCTAAAATAATTCCATTTGCAATATTGGCAAAGAGATTTAGGTTTATTTTATTTCTTGAGAATATATATAAGTTTATTGGTATATTTTTTCTAAAATCTAATCTAGGTATTTTGCCTAATTCTTTAATTTCTAAATTTTTATTATCGATTATTTCTACAGCTATATCTATATCACTTTTTTCTGTGTCACTTCCTTTTCTATAGCTTCCAAATAGAATAATTGCTTGGGCATTTGGTATTTTTTTATAAATTTCTTCTATTAGATTTGTGTTATAGATTAAGTTTAGGTTATAGCTTATTTTTTGTTTTATGAAATATGTATTGTTATTTGCTTTTATTCTCCATAAATTACTTATTACTTGTTTTTTTAATAGTTCTTTTTTGACTAGTTTTGAAACGGTTTTGTTGGCAGTTGTTTTTGAAATCTTTAATTCTTTTGCTAGTTCTGTTAGTCCTTTTTCATCATTTGGAAAACAAAAGAACCAATGTAATACTTTTTGGCAGCTTTCTGTTTGGTGGGCATTCTCTATTTGTTTTAGCATAGTTTTATTAGGGGTAATTACTATTTAAATTTTTTGGGTACTGTCTGGTTTTATATAAGCTTATTTGATTTTTTTTCTTACCAACTTTTTTAGAATAAGCTATCAGTTGATTTATGATACTTTCCGGAGTGCTATACTGCACTTGATAGCATAAAATTACTTTTTAGTTTATATGAATTTCTTAATCTCTTTTTTAAGGTTTGGAATATCTTCTTTTATTGTATTCCATGTAATTTCTAGATCTATTCCGAAATAGTTATGAATGAGTTTATCTCTCATTTTAGTTATTTCTTTCCAAGGGATATAATTATGCTTTTCTCTAAATTCTTCACTAAGATTTTTTGTTGCTTCGCCAATTATTTCTATTCTTCTTATAATTGCATCTTGTGTTTTGATTGAATTCATGAACTGGGTTTTTTCAATATCTTCTGAGAATTCTTCAATTTTTTCTATGCTATCTAATATATATTTAAGAAATATTTTATTGTCTTTTTCCATCTTTTATAATTTTAATTTCTTCGTTTAATATTCTTTTTTTAAGCAGAAGATTTATTGATTTGTATGTTACTATGTCTACTTTTTTTTTTAACTTTTTTTCTAGTTTTAATTCTAAACTTGCAAGATCTAATAATGATTTTTTACCTTTAAATTTTATAATTAGGTCTATATCACTATCTTTTTTGTTTTCTTTTCTAGCAAAAGAACCAAATATCCCTGCTTCTATAACATCATTCTTTTGTAGAAGTGGGGTGATTTTTTTTTTAATATCAATTATTTTCATTAAATTTATTTATGTGTTACTGTTTTATATAATTTTCTTTTTAATATAACTAGAAATTAATTTAAAACAAGATTTTCTAAATAATATTGTTTTTTTGATTTCATTTAAATTATGTTTGTAGCTATATAGTTTATATTATGTCTTAATTTAATATGTTAATTGTGTGTGGTATTATCTCTAATCTTATTGAGGTCTTTTTCATGAGTTCTTAATTTTTTTTTGTTGGTTTATATAGTATCAATAGAGAAAGAAGTTCCTACTCAATCAAATCATGAAGTGTTTTCTATGAAGTTAGAAGTCTGTCATTTTAAGAATAAGTAGTTTACTCATTATAAATATTATAATTTTTTGTAGTAAATTTTGAAAATTCTTTTAAAAATATTTATAAAGAAAGTTTAGTTGTTATAATTATTATGGAAAAAAAGGGGCAGGTAACAATATTTATAATAATAGGAATAGTCATTATGGTAATAATTGTTTTGGCTTTATTTGGAAGGGATTTATTGTTGAATCCTGAAGGTGAGGAGGGTATTTCTAAACGAACTTTGGAATTGCAAATGGGTGAGGTTGAAAAGAGAATAGATAGATGTATTGATGAAAAGGTTGGTGAAAAGATTAAGGTTTTGGGTGAGCAAGGTGGTTATTTTGATTCTGTAGATTATTTTTATTATTATGGAGATAAGATTGCTTATTTATGCAAAAAAATTGATCCAGATAAAAATTGTGTTAATTCTATTTTAAGAAAAGAAGGTGTTAGTTTACGATTGCAAGAGGTTCTAGGGGATTCTATTACTCGGTGTTTAGATTTTTCTGATTTAAGGAATCAAGGTGATTTTGAGTTTGAAACTGGTGAGATGAATGTTTCTGTTCAAATTGAATATGATAATGTTTTTGTTGAGGTTTTTTATCCTGTTGTCTTAATGTCTAAAAGTCTTGTTGTTGATAGAGATATTTTTGTTAGAGAAGTTGATGTTCCTTTAGGGGATATGATTAATGTAGCTAATGATATTTTGAGTTCTGAGGCAGTGGCTGGTGATTTTGAAACTTTAGGTTATACTCTTTTACATTCTTCAAGGTATAATATTGAGAAGAGGAATCCTTATCCTGATAGGATGTATATTATTCATGTATTAAATAATCCTTATATTTTTCAGTTTGCAATAGAGGGTGGAAGTAATGGTTAATTTTTTAAGAAGTAAAGCAGTGTTTCAAATTATTTTGGTTGTTACTATGTCTTTCTTTATTAGTAATGTATTTGCTCAAACTGAAGAGATTTCTACTGAGGACAGTTGTTGTGGTGCTGCAAAGAATGGAGAGACTTGTGTTACAGGGATAAGTCAGGAAGATTGTTCTGAGGGTTTTGTTGGGTTTGGTAGTTGTAGTGCTATTAATGCTTGTGTTTCAAGTGGTTGTTGTGTTACTCCAGATGGTTGTTATGATGGTTCTTCTCAGGTTGCTTGTTCATTAATTGATTCTTCTGAATTTTATGATGCTACCTATTGTAGTAATTTTGATGTTTGTGTTCCAAAGTGTTGTGTTATGGATACTCAATGTGCTTTATTAGGCGAGGAAGAATGTGCTTTTAATAATGGTGAGATTAGAAGTGATATATTATTAGAAAGTGAATGTGTAAATGTTTGTGAGAAGATGGATACTGGTTGTTGTGTTAGTGAAGATAGTTGTATTTTTGGAGCTTTAGAGAATTGTGAGGGTGAGATTTTTTCTAATTTAATGTGCAGTCAGGTTGAAAAATGTAGTAAGTTTTGTACTTCTCATGCGTATCAAGATTGTGGTGGCCCGAATAATGAAGATGTTTATTGGTATGATTCATGTGGTAATTTAGAAGATGTTTCTGCTGATTGTGATTCTACTGGAGAATCTGGAAGTACTTCTGGTTGTGGTGATCCTGATGCTGATTTGAGAGGAGATAGTTGTATTTCGTGGGACTGTGTAAATGTTTGGGATAGTCTTATTGTTGATGAGAATGGTGATGGTGATTTAGTTGATGTTATTACTCGTAAGCATGGTGAATCTTGGTGTGAATATCAGGCTGCTGTTGGTCCAACTTTAGATTTACCTGGTTCAACACACTATAGGCATTATTGTTTAAAAGGTCAAGAAATGGTTGAACAATGTTCTAGCGATAGATCTAGAATTTGTATGTATGGCGAGTTGAAATTTTCACCTACTACTTCAATGTCTCTTGGTTCATGTGTTGAGAATTTATGGGAGGGTTGTTCTGATGCTGAAACTAAATTAGATTGTGAAGATCCTTCTAAGATGTGTGTTTGGTTGGGTGGTTCTGAAGAAGAAACTGTTGCTTCTACTTTTGAAGTTAGTTTTGGTTATGATTCTTTTTCTAAAGAATTATTAATTTCTGGTGGTAAATATTTAGATGAATCTGTTACTGATGATCAGATTTATATTAAAGATGGAGATAATGTTGTTAAATCAATTTCAGTTAGTTCTATGACTTCTACTGATCATGATACTTATGTAGAATATACTACTACTTTTAGTGATTTACCTCCTGGAAAATATTCTACTGTTTTGGTTGATGTTACTTCTAATAAAGAATATATTATGAGTGAGAATTTTGATACTACTTCTCCAACTGCTGTAGAAAGTGGTTATTGTGTTCCTTTAGTTGCTCCTGGAACTGTTTCTGTTTCTTCTGATGATGAAGGGGAGTCTGAAGATACTTGTTCTGTTGGGACTATCAGTATGACTGGTGTAGCATTTTGGGAAGAAGAGTGTGTTGGTACTGAATGGCGTTGTTCTAAGGGTTGTGAGGTTTATGATTTTGAAACTAAAAAAGGAATGAATTCTTTGTGTAATGCTTATGGTGATTGTGGTGCTAAATATAATTTGGCTCAAGAATTTAGTAATCTTGGTTTTGAGAGAAATTGTGGTGATGGAACTTATATTAATTATGAGTGTAATGGGGATGATTATGATGCTTGGAAGGGTTGGATAGATGAAAGAAATGATAAAGATTTTGGAAATAGTGGTAATAATTTAGAAGATGTGCAAGATTTTTTATATGAAGAAAATATTAATTTTGAGGATTATTCAATTGCAGGCGCAGGTTTAGACTTATTAGGTCTAACTGATTTTAGCACTTATCCTGATTCAACTCATAGGCATGAAGAGATTGCAGCAGTTATTCTAGGTTCTATTGCTGGAGCGGCTGCTATAGAAGGGGCTATTCTTGGTGGTATTATGGGTTTTACAGTTGCAACTGTAATTGTAAAAGGTACAGTTGGGGGATGGGGAGCAATTTTAGGTGGTTTGTCTGGGGGGTTTTCTGCATTAGGTCCCATAGGTTTAGGTTTAGGTGTGGCTTTAATGACTCTATTAGTTATTTTTGCAGCAGTATTGGCTAGATGTACAGATGAAGAAAAAAGAGATGTTGAATTCCAATGTTCTAATTGGGAAGTTCCACAAGGTGGAGCAGATTGTTATAAATGTCACACTAAACAAAGTGAGATGGGATTATTGCCAGATCCTTTTGTAACTAATTTATATGGTAGTAAAGAATTATTTGATTCATTACAAGGATTGCAAGATACTGATTTAGAATCTTCTTTAGCAAATATAGAAGATTTAATGGTTGAAAAACCAGGATATGAATGTACTCCACAATTATGTGTATCTTTAGGAAAGAGTTGTGAATTTTTCCAGACTGTTAATGGACCAGCTTGTGTTGAAGTTTTAAGTAGTGATGTTAATTCTCCAGTTTTGGAGGTAAAAGAAGTAAGTTATGAATGTAATAAAGCAGCTCCTGATTCAGTAGGTGGATGTGATTATTCAAGCAATTCAGAAAATTTACAATTAAATGGTTTTATAGATGATGTAAATAATTCATTAAAAATTGTTTTGAAAACAAAAGATTCTGCTTCTGGATTAGATGATATAGCGAGATGTAAATTAAGTGATTTACAAAGTGCTACTTATGATACTATGGATTCTGGATTTTTAGAGGGAGATCAATTAAGTATTGAACATACTTTGTATTATGATGCTTTAAAACAGGGTCAGGAATTTAATTATTATGTAAGATGTCAGGATGCAAGTCCTAATGCAAATACTAATGATAGATCATTCACAATTAATTTTAAGGTTGCTAATCAACCAGATATGACTCCTCCAACTGTTACTGGATTTAGTCCAGAGCCAGGACAGAATTATGTTAAATTTGGTGATATTGATACAGAAATTACTGTTTATGTTAATGAAGAGACTTTATTAGGCAATCAGGGTGGATGTAGGTGGAGTAAATTTCCTCAAGTTCCTTTTGATCAGATGGATAATTATTTATCTTGCGGCTCTGGTGGATTGGTTCATGCTACAGAATGTAATGGAATTTTAAAAGATGTTCAATTGGGACAGAATGATTATTATATTAAATGTTCAGATAGGGAGGGAAATAATAATACACAAGATTGGCCAAATGGTATTGATTTTGGTGGATTTAATTCTTATGTTGTTTACGGAACAGAGAATTTAACTATAGGATCAGTAGATTGTTTTCAAGGAGATGGTTTAAGTTGTGGTGAAAAGATATATGGTGATAATTTTACTTTGAAAGTAAGTACTTTTGGTGGTGGTGATACTGGTAAATCAATATGTAAATACAATTTAAATGATATTGGTTGGGTTGCTTTTGTTAATACTAATTTAAGTGAGAGTAACCAGCCATTTGGTCCTGGCTTGTTAGAGGGAATGTATAATTTTGGAATTAAATGTGAGGATTTTGTTGGTAATCTTGATCAAAAAGAATTAAGTGTTGAGGTTTATGTAGATAGAGAAAAACCTTTAATTGAAAGGGTGTATTTAGAGGGTTATAAATTAGTTGTTGAGACTAGTGAAGATTCTAGGTGTAGTTATGATTTGAATGAGAGTTATTTAAATCCTGTTGAATTTACTAATACTGGATTTGATTACCATTCAGTTGATTATACTGGAAGTGATTATTATGTAATTGGTTGTGAGGATTTATTTGGGAATAGAATGGATAGATTGAGTGTAGAACTTTAATAATTTTTATTTTATAATAAAATTTATATGATTGGTGTTTTTATTAAATAATTAATATTCTTCAATTTTTAAATCTTTTATTTTAAAAAAATGTTTAATATTTTTTGTTAATAATTTTTCATTTTTAACTAAACAAATACCAGCTATCATAGAATCTGGGATATCTATTTCTTGTTCGTTTAAATAACCTTCTATCTCTCCTGCTTTTTCTGCAGATTTTTCATCAAAAGAGATTATTAATTGATTGGATAGAAGACTAATAATTTTATTTCTTTCAGTTTTATGACTATTACATCTAAATAGCCCTTTATACAATTCAAATATACTAATGGAAGTTATTAGAAATGTTTCATTTTTTTTATTTAATTCTTCTAATTTTTTTACTGCTGATTGATTATTTCTCATTAAATCAATCAAAAAACAAGTATCTAGGATCATTTGAAGTTTAGAGATCTCTTATCAAAATCTTTCCTCATTTTTTTTCTATTTTCTAGGACACATTTTTCTAATTCATCTGCTTTAGCTTTAGAAAGAATTCCAATTAAATCGAATATAGAATGTTTTCCAGTTATTTTATTAATTACGTCACTAAAGCTTTCATTGGTTTCTTTATTTATTACTAATTTTTCATAAGCTTCATTAGTTATTGTAATTGTTTTTGTTCCCATGCAAGTACGTGTATTTACTTGTATTTAAAGATTGCCTTTTGCAAAAGCTTAATATTTCTTTCCTTATTTGAATAAGTTATGAAGGATTATAATTATAAGAATTCAATATTGTTTGAAAGATTAGATAAGAGTTATGAAAGAATATCTGATTTAACTAATAACAGATTGAATGGAGTACGACGTTCAAAATTAGCTAAATATCCTAGTATTTTGGATTTTCTAAAAGAAAGATATAGAGAAGAATTTGGAGAGGATCTTTCAAGAGAGAATAATCGTTTTTTGGGAATAGTGAATGAATTAATTTTGTTGAATCGATTGCTTATATATCCTTTTGCTGGTTTTTATGCTGTTAATTGTGATGTTGAATATGAGGATTTGTGCCAAGAGGGAATATTATCTTTGAGAAGGGCTATTTTTGGTTATGATCGAGAGAGAGGGTTTAGATTTTCAACATATGCTAGTTATTGGATAAGGCAGGGGATTCAAAGACATATTCCGAATAATAAAATAGTAAGGATTCCGATTCATGTGTTTGTTTTGGGTGAGAGAATAGAGAAATTAGCGCAATTAATGTATAAAAAGGGATCAAAGGAATTGACATTTGAAGAGGCTCAAGGGATTGCATTGGAATGTGAGGTAGGAATTAGGTCTGCAGTAGTGGCAATAGAAACGAATACTCAAAGGCATATTTCTTTAGATTGGAAGGTTGATGAGAATATATTTGATGTAGGTAATAGGTTACCGCAAGTTGTAGGACAGAGATCAGTAGAAGAATTGTTTATTGGTGTTGAAGATAATTATATTCTTTTAAGAAGATTGGCAACTTTATCTGCTAGAGAAGAGTATGTAATGAGAAAGAGATTATTTGATGGATTTACTCTTGAAAAAATAGGTAATTTGATGAGTCTTACAAGGGAAAGAGTTAGACAAATTGAAAAGGAAGCTAAAGAAAAATTGAAAATAGAATATTATAGAGATGAAGTCTCTGCTTAGAAGAATATTTATTAAGTTTATTTGTTGATTTAATTTATGTTTAAAAGGGGGCAGGTAACCATTTTTGTGATTACAGGATTGGTTATTTTATTAATTATTGGGATGGTTTATTATATCAGATATTATTCAGTATCTGGGGGTGGTTTTTTAACTAGTTCTTTAGAGGCTGAGAATGTTAAAGATTATGTTGAGAGTTGTTTAGAAGAGACTACTTTAAAGGGTTTAATTTATTTGGGTGAACATGGGGGTTATTATTCTGATAAGATTCCTTATTTTTATAAAAATAATATTAGTTTAATTGAAGATAAAGAATATTTAGGTGAAGAATTAAATAAGTATATTAAGTATAACTTGGGATTGTGCATTAAAGATTTTTATTATTTTGATTATGAGATACGTTCTGGTGAGATTAAAACTGATAGTTCTTTTTTTGATGACAAAGTAGATGTTGATTTAAGTTATCATTTGGAGATTGTAAAAGGGGAGAAAGTTTATACTTTAGATAGTTTTAATGTTGAGGTTGATACGAATTTAAATGAATTTTATGATTTAGCTAGATTTATTACTGAAGATTATATAATTAATAGTGGTTGGAATTGTATGACTTGTATTTATGATGAGTTGGGTGATTTTAATCTTTATATTTTAAATATTGATGAGGGGGTATTATATTCAATAGTCGACGGAGGTAATTATAGTTTTGATTTTAAGTTATGGTAAACAAAAAAATATTATATTTATTTGTATTTTTTGTATTGACTATTTTTGTTAATGCTGGAGAGTATTTAGATATTAATATTAGCTATGATCATGGTAAATATAATTATGAGATTTTAGGGTTGAATTATTATGAATCTCTTGAGAATCTAGGTTCTTATGCTTAGATATAAATAATGATAGTTTAGAGGTTGATACTTTTGATAGAGAGATTAGACTTTATTATGAAGATGGAACTGACGAGACTTTTTTGATGAGGGATTAAGGTTTCAAATAATCTCACTTATTTTATATTAAAATATAAGGATTGTAGCAGAGATAGATTTTAATGTAACTCTATTTTTTAATTCTTAAATTGGATATTGTTATCTTTTTTGATTTAAAAATATTCTTTTAATAATAACCATTTCCATAATGGAATAAACTTAATATTATTTTCTTTTTTCTCTAGATTTTTAGTTATTAATATCAATTCTTCTATGTTTTTAAAATTTTTTTGAAATTCTAATAAACCTTTTATTTCTCTTTCTTCTATTTCATCTGTATACGATATATTGATTGCTGTAATTTTCTGATTTTTGTTTTTTAAAACAATATCTACTTCATTTTTATCTTTCCAATAATAAATATCTTTGTTTCTTCTTTTTAATTCTATAAAAACTAGATTTTCTGCTAATTTTCCTTCATCTTTTGAGAATTTGAAAGAAACTGCATTTCTTAGACCGTTGTCAATGCAATAAATTTTTTTTGGGTTTATTTCTTGTTCTTTTAGTGAATAAGAGAATTTGGGTATTTGAAATATTAAAAATGCCTCTTCCATATAATAAAGATAATCTCTTGTTGAATCTAGAGATATTTTAAAATTGTTTTTTAAAGAATTATATGTTATTAGATTAGAAATGTTTGTTAAACAGAAATTAGCAAGATTTCTTAATGATTTTACATCCCTTATCTGGTGTCTTAAAACTATATCTTTGTAGATTATATCTTCAAAATAGTTTTTAAGGAGATCTTTATTATTGGTGATTATTACTTCTGGAAAACCACCTTCAATTAAATATGAATTTAATAATTTTTTAAATATTATTTTTTTTTCAATTAATTCTGATATATTTTTTGGTAAATTTTCGCCTTTAAAAGTGATATATTCTTTAAAATTTAATGGAAATATTGTAAAAGATATATGACGTCCAGTTAAGGTAGTTCCAAATTCTCTACTTAATAATTTAGATGATGATCCACTAACAAAAATATGAGCTGTTTCTAAATCTCTTAATTTTCTTACCCATTTTTCCCATCCAGTAATTAATTGTATTTCATCTAAAAATATATATGGTTTTTTAGTAGGATTTATATTTGTTTTATATATCTCTAATATTTGTTCTAGTAATTCTAGATTGTAGTAATTAAGAAATGCTGGTTCTTCAAAGTTTATATATAAAACAAGTTCATCATTTAATTTTAATTTTTGGATTATTAATCCTAATAAAGATGATTTTCCTGATCTTCTCACTCCAATTATATCTATTATTTCTTTTGTAGATTTGGTTGCATTAATTATTTTTTCACTGATTTCTCTTTCTAATATTTTCTTTTTCCAAAGTTTTTTCCATTCATTTAAAATTTCAAGTATTTTTATTTCTTCTAACATCAAATTTTAATGTTTTACTTGTTTATAAAGTTTTAGGTTATATCCTTAAATTTTTAATTTTTTTTAAGTTTATAACCTTTAAATTGGATTTGTTCTTAAGTCTAGAAAAAAACATATTAATGTTATTTTTCGGTTAAATACGCTCTAAAATAAGATTAAATTTATATTATAGTTTTTATTTTTAAAATGATGTTTAAAGAGGTAATACTTATTTTTGTAATTAGTATTATGTGTGTTAACGCTGGAGAATATTTAGATATTAATATTAGTTATGATCATGGTAAATATAATTATGAGATTTTAGGGTTGAATTATTATGAATCTTTTGAGAATCTAGGTTCTTATGTTTATCAATCTTTTGATGTAAATAATGATAGTTTGGAGGTTGATACTTTTGATTTTGATAGAGAAATTAGGTTTTATTATGAAGATGGTACTGATGAGGTTTTTTTAATGGATTATTATAGTAAAGTTTTAAGTTTTAGATATTATAATAATTTGGAACGACTGGAGATTTATGATGATAATTTGAATAGGATTTTGGATATAGATTTGATTGAAGAAGTGAGTAGTATTGAACAACCAGAGGTTGAGGCAGTTGAAACTGTTAGAGAGAGAGATTATCTGTTATATTTTTTGATTTTTATTTTGTTTTTGATAATTGTTTTATTTATCTATCTATTTAGGAGATTAGGGAAAAAGGTATTTTTTTTTATTATTTTATTTTGTTATCTTGTTTCTGGAATTGAAGAATTGGTAGATATAAGTAATAATTTTAATGGTATTGAATCGGAGAGTATTACATATAGTGGAGACCTTTCTGTAATAAAATCTGGAAGTAATAGGATTGTAAAGTTTGAGGAGGGTAGTGTTTTGAATGTAAAAGGGCAGTCTTTTGAGGGGATTGTTCCATATTCAAAGAAAACATCTTCTTCTTTAACTTTGGATTCTAAAGGGGAGATTATTAAAGCAGATTTTTTAGTGGGTAATAGTGGTGGGAATTATAATATTAATGGGGTAAGTTTTTATGCTCCTCCAGGCTCTACTGTGAAGTTTGATAAAGGTGTTGTTACAATGAATGTTCTTAGTGGAAGTGAGTTGAAAGAGTTGCCTTTGTCTAAAAATGGACCTGATATGAGAATTAAAGGAGAAAATATTAAACTAGATGAAGATCATACTTTAAGTAAAGGAGAAATTTCAGTTAAGAAGGATGGGTTTTATGTAAAAGATGCAGTAATTAATGAGGCTCATGTTTATAGCGAAAATGAGATAAAATTATTTTTAGATGGGGATTCTCATGGTGTAGATAATAGTTATGTTTCTTTGGGTAAGAATAAGGTTTTTACAAACATTGCAATGGGTAAGGGCGATTTTCATTTGGACTTTTCACAGAATTCTTTCTTTAAAGGAGATGTTAGTTTTGATTTTAATGATAAAGAAACTTATTCTTTAAAGATGGAGGATTTAGATCCTATACCTTTAGTTAGTTTGAATTCTAAAATGGGTGGAAATGTAGAATTATTTACTTTAAAGAATGGACCGAATAAATTTATTGTTAATTCAGATCAGAAGGTTATGCTTAACGTTGGTCATGATAAATCTAAAGGTGCGAATTTTGGTTTAGATATGAAGACTGCTTATGGGATAGGTTCTATTTATTTCGATGGAAATGGTCTTAGTCAAATGCCATATATTGATACCAAACCAAGAATTTTTGTTAATGAGGTTACTAAAGAATTGTTTCAAAAAAAATATGGTATTGGGTTAGAGGGGGATTATTCTGATGAGGACTTGGCTTTATTGTCTGAAAAATTAGATTTATCTACATTAGAAATGAGGAGAAATGTAAAGGGTATTGTTGTTTATGATGATATGGATTCTTTAAAGGAGGCGTGTAAATCTAAAATAGCATTAATTGGGTGTGCAGGGGATGAGAAGATATTCCTTTTAAGAAGAATGATCGGAACGAATACTTTGGATCATGAATTTGGACATTTGTTGCATGGCTATCATCAGGAGAAGGCTAAGGAATTTGAACTTATTAAAACTCTTAATCCTCTTCTTTGGTTTAGTGAAAAAGAATATCCTAATTTAGAGGATGAATGGAGATCAGTTGCTTTTGGAGGAACTAAATATGGTTATCTGGGTGATGCTAAATTAAAAGACGCTAGTTCTTTTGTTCCTATTTCTATGACTGGGACTCCATATTTACCCGCTAAGGGTTTCTGTAGGGACTATGGTACCAAATCTTGGGAAGAAGATATTTCTACTATGCTTGAATGTGTTAAAGGCTCTTCAGATAGAAACTTTAATGATTATGTATGTAAAAGTGGAAAAAATTATGATTTAAGATATGCTAAAAAGGTTGATTTGTTATATAAGTTTAAATTTATATCAAGTACAGATTATAATAGGGTTTTTGCAGGTTGTTAAAAATCAAAAATATTTAATAGTATATAATGATTTTATTTATTATGGTTTTAGAAAAAGATATTGAAGGTTTTAAGGTATATTTATCTAATCTTTGGGAACTATGTAGACTTTTTGATGGTTATACAGCAGATATTGCAAAAAAATTAGTAGATTTGAATAAATTTTCTATGGCGTTAATAAAAATATTAGATTTTTATACAAATGAAAAAGAATCTAAGCAATTATACTCATTTGAATTAGATGAGAGAGAATATAAAAAATTATTGCGAAATCATATCTCTGATAATTCTTTGATTGAAAAATGTATGGATTTAAAGAAAGATATAAATAAAAAAATAATGGAAATATATGCTTATATTTTTGGGGGTAATAATTCAGTTTATGATAAATTACAGATTATTCAAAAAGAAAAAAAATTATTAGAAAAATTTTTTAGAGAGAATGGGTGGTGGAGCAGAGATACTATGCTTGAGAGTTTTATTAATAATCTGAATGAATGGTTTTCTTTTTGGTTTATCTTATTAACAA
>Ga0209541_10003290_pt1 | contig 29866 bp, 45 predicted proteins | sample RifCSPlowO2_01_FD_184027 | JGI IMG/M metagenome (GOLD analysis project Ga0209541, IMG submission 184027) | Groundwater microbial communities from Rifle, Colorado - Rifle CSP2_plank lowO2_0.1 (SPAdes) (version 2) | ecosystem: Environmental > Aquatic > Deep subsurface > Groundwater | place... | reverse complement strand
CGTTCCTATAGTAACCGCTGGCTTCGATCACAGAATTGATGGCAACCTGCAATTCGCCGCAATTCCATTGGGAGACTGTCGGATTTGTGACAGTTGTTGATGGAATTTCCCCTTTTGGTGACAGGTAAAAACCAGCGACAGCAAGTAGAACAATCAAAATCAGTACACTGGCGATAGTTAGATTTTTATTGTTTTGAAACTTTTTGCCATTCCCCATTGAATTTAAATGAAGTTTTCAAAATAAAAAGGATGCCGACATGGTAAACTTTATTTCTTCTTCAACTTCAAAGAAACTGAATTAATGCAATATCGCAAGCCAATCGATTCAGGTCCATCGTCAAAAACATGCCCGAGATGGGCTCCGCATTTGTTACAGATTACTTCTGTTCGATGCATGAAAAGTGAGTTGTCTGAATGCTTGCCGACGTTTCCTTTCTTCATCGGTTTAGTAAAACTTGGCCAACCAGTTCCAGAATCGAACTTGTCTTCTGAGGAAAACAGATCATTCCCACAGCAAACACATTTGTAAACTCCCTTGTCTTTAGTATGAACATATTCCCCAGTGAAAGGAATCTCAGTGCCTTTCCTTCTTGCCGCCTCATATTGTTCCTTAGTTAATTTTTTCTTCCATTCTTCGTCTGATTTTGTTATTTGCTTCATGAAAGTCACGCATACATAGCGGATGGAGGAAAAACTTTTGCATCCACTCTTAAACAATTCGAATCGACGCTTGATGATATTTTATGGCGCATGCCAACAAAATCCAGCATCGCAGCTTCTGAAACCTTCAGAACGTATTCTGTCATTTGCGGATCGAACTGGCCCTTTAGCAACTGGGCTACGTGGAAGCCATTCTGATATACGTTGATTGCGCTCTCCATTCTACAAGCCTGCATTCTTGCTACCATGTTTTTTAATACTGGCCTGTCTTCTATAGAATAATCTCTGCATCTCTCATCAAGAGTTGCTGTTGTAGGAGAGGCAATGAATTTGACAAGCTGTGATTCTGAAAGAATTTTTGAAGTGATTTCATAGGCTTGGTATAGAGACTGCGAAATTTTATAAAGGACATCTCTTAAATCTGAAGGGACTCTTTCGAAATTGTGCGGAGGTTGTACTTTCACACCGCCGAATATGACAAGCGGCGGACCGTAAATTGCAAAGTCTGGAGCTAGAGTTATCATGCAATTAATCTCCAATAAATAAAGTTTTAAGCTTTATTATAGAGACATCATTCCAGTTTTTTCTTCATCTCTTCTACTATCTTGATGAACTTATCGGCTTTGTCCATGGTAAGCTGGAATCCCTGTCTCGTCGGTCCTTTGTATCTGGCTGTGTTCAGCCACACTCTAAAGTCAACTCTGTCTTCTCCCTTGTAATTGGTCTTCTTAATCACGAGAACAGCCCCTTCTCTCAATTCTATTTCTCCCAGTTTGATGTCTTTAGTTTCTACTTGTTCTTCTGGCTCTTCAGCAGAATCTATTTCTTTATATTCTTTCTTTTTCGTTTATTCCCACCTTTCTTGCTCAAATCGAACATTACATCCTCATTTCTAAATGCAGAATTGTCAATAGCAGGATAAGGAAGGTCCTTTCCGCTTTTTACTTTCCACTTAATTTTTCCGAATCTAAGTATTCCAAGTTTTGCAAGAATCTCTCTTATATTCATAAAATTAACAGTTATATTGAGAATAAGAAGTTTCATTCTTTCCATTTGATTGAACATCCGATTGAAGGATCGAAGTCTTTCTCCAGTTTTTTCCCGGACAGGAGAGTGCTGATGTTCTCTTCCATGACATTTCTTGTCACAGGAGACTCAGGCGACATCGCATCATTGATTCTGCCGTGAAATATCAATCTCCTTTCAGAATCGAAAAGGAATGGATCTGGAGTGCAAGTTGCTCCATAAGATTTGGCCACATCCTGTGTTTCGTCAAAGAGATAAGGGAAATTCAATTCCCTTTCTTTAGCAAACATTTTCATGTTATCAAAACCTTCTTCAGGATAATCAGGATCGTTGCTGTTTATTCCGACAATTTGGAGAGAATCCTTGAACTTGCTCTGCAAATCCTTGAGGGCCTTTATCTTTGCTTTCACATAGGGGCAGTGGTTGCACATGAAGACGACGAGAAGGAATCTCTTGTCGAAATCTTTCAAAGAATACGTCTTCCCATCTGTGCCTTCCAGTTTGAAATTGGTGGCCGTTTGACCTGACTTCATCATGCGAGAACTCTCCATGGTCATGATATGATTTCCAAGAAGCATGGATTTAAATTTTACTAAATGTGTTGCATAATCTATGGGATTCCTCGATTGGGTTTTCAAACGAGAAAAAAAGGAAGAAGAGCCTAAGGAAGTAAATAAGCAGGATCTTGCCTCTGTGGAGAAGATGCTGAAGGAGAAGATGGCTGAAGGCCAGAAGGCGATAGAACCTGAGCTGAGAAACTATCACAAAAAACTTTTAGAGATGAATGAGCAACTTAGAAATTCTCTCGAAGCATTAGACTCGGCGGTCCCGAAAGAAAAGATGGACGAGAAACTTCTTTTTGCAGCGCAGACTGGGAGACCGACTTTCAGGAACAAGATCTCTAAAGTTTCAGAGGCGATAAAAAAATCAGTCGATTTCGATTTCCATTCGTTCTCAGAGTACTACAACGGGTGCGTGTTTGCTGTAAATCAGGCAAATGCTCTGGCCATCACAGAATTCAGATTCATTGGAATTGTCTTCAAACGAGAAGGGCATGCAGTAGTAGACAACGTGAGAAGATTGAAGGAGTATCTGAGTGATATTGGCAACAGGATAAAACAGCATCAACAGATGGCAAATCCATACGAAGAAGTTTTAGAAAATATTTCGGAAATGAGAACGATGCTGGACAAGCTGGCTGTCGACAAGATGAGGGAATATGAAACCAGAAACGAGATCGAAGAAAGGCAGAAGCAAGAGGAAGAAACTAGGAAATCGGTAGAAGAATTGTTGAGCTCTGGAGAATGGAAAGGATATGAAAGAGAATTGGAAAGGAAAAAAGAGATGAAGAGGAAAGAATCTGAACTGAAAGCGAGATTCAATGAAACTATTTATTCACTGGAGAGGCCGATGAAAAAGGCGAAGAAGATTATCGACGAAGACCAAGAAAGTACGGAGCCGAAAAAAGTCTTTGAAGATTACCTAAGAAATCCATTTGAAACTTTCCTGAAAGATGACAATGAGCAGGCGCTGAAAGAATTCTTGAGCAAAACGAAAAAATTCCTAGAAGAAAAGAAGATAGATGTCAACGAAAATGTCAGAGAGAAATCGATTGGAAAGATAGATGAGTTAATTTCGAAGAACTATCTGAAAGAATGGAAAGAAGAATACGAATCGGTAATTAAAGAAACTAATGATGAAGAGAGCCAGTTGCCGATAAAGAAGTCGGAATTGGAAAAGAAACTTCGAGAGATTGGGGCAGTGATTTCAGAAGACAGGAAAAGAATCGAGACAGTTGGAAAACAAATAGAGCAAGAGAGGAAATTGATAGAAGATAAAAGAAAAGAAGTGGACGGAAAGCTTAAAGAGTTTGGCCACCACTCGGAGTTGGAGGTTAATTATTAGACGAACTTCCCACATATACAATATATGGAACTACAGAAATTGGATACTGAACTGAAACTCCGCGGATTTTCTCCAAGGACAGTCGAAGCATATTTGTACTGGAACAAGAAATTTCTAGAATTCTCAAAGAAGAACGAACAAGAAATCACTGAAGACGACATAAAGAATTTCATCTCGACAAAACTTTTAACAGTTTCTCCGAAGTCTGTAGTACTGATCAAGGCGGCGTTGAAGTTCTACTATGACGAGGTCCTGAAAAAAAATATAGTGAATCTCAAGACTCCGAAAACTTCCAGATCTCTCCCGACAGTCATGACAAGAGACGAAGTGAGGAAACTTCTGGCGACCGTGCAGAATGAAAAACACAAGCTGATTATATCTCTGCTATATTCCTCAGGATTGAGACTGAGCGAGCTGATAAATCTGAAAGTGGGAGATTTGGAGACTGAGGAAAAAATAGGATGGGTGAGAAGCGGGAAAGGATCGAAGGACAGGATGTTTCTGCTTTCAGAAAAATTAATCCCTGATTTGAAAAATCATCTCAGAGGAATGAAAGATGATGATTATATTTTTCAAGGATGGGATGGCAGAATCTCTCCTAGGTCTGTCCAGAAAATAGTCGGCCTGGCTGCGAAGAAATCAGGAATCAACAAGAACATCCACGTCCACACACTCAGACATTCCTTTGCAACCCACCTTCTAGAATCCGGAGAAGACATCAGGAAGATACAGGAACTTCTCGGCCATTCGAATCTGAACACGACCCAACTATACACTCACGTCACCACAGAACAGCTGAAGAAAGTGAAGAATCCTCTTGATTCACTTTGAGCTTCTAGGTCTTTTCTTTTTCTTCAAAACTAATTCAGAGTAGCCTACCTCAAAGACGATGAAGATGGCGATGATCACGTTGAGGTAGAAGAAGATTGCCGAATTTATGAGGTAAGAGTAGATCATGATCGCCACCACTCCTGCTAAGTCGACGAACGCAAATTTCAAATCTATCTGCATCTTGTGCTTGTAGACCTCCTCCCATGTTTCGTATAGCCAGGCGATTATGAACAGGGCGCTTCCAAAAATTCCGATGTAAAGTGGGTCCATAAAATAAATTTGGATTCAGTTGAATAAGAACTCAATCTTCTTCCTCGTCTTCGTCTGCGTCTTTCTTCTCGGCTTGCTCTATCTCAGGATAAGGATATATGCCAAGATTCTCGTCTTTCTCTATTCCAAGCCCTTCTTCCTTTTCTCTTGGATCCTCGGAGACGTCTCTCTCTTGCTCGTCAAGCTCGGTCTCTGTCTCTTTTTCCTGTCGGACAATCCCTCTCTCGAGTCTCCTCAAAGCTTTCGACTGCTTGAGTTTTATCGGAAATTCCTCTTCCTCAAGAGGAGCGCTGAATTCCTGCCTCTGGATTTTCGTAAGAGATTTCCTGGTTTTACTTGGAATTTTCTTTCTAACTACGGATTTCTTACTATTAACCATGATTTTTATTTGGCCAAATGGTATTTAAATCTTTTGGACATGGCAGCTTTTGCAAAATCAACGCTTATATTCGAGAGAGATAAATACATTTGTAAATGGGTGGTATGAAAATGGAGAAAATGCAGAAAAAAAGTTTAAACAGGCCTGATGAAGTACGTACATTTGAAAAAGGTAAAATCGATCTTGCAAACTTCGGCGACTTGACTGTTGGACGTGCAGCCTTCCAACCAGGTTGGAGCTGGGAAGAGTGTGTAAAGCCAATTGCTAAAACCGAGAGTTGCCAAGCTCCGCATACTGGATATATAATTTCAGGAAGAATGAAAGTCACGATGGACGACGGCTCAACAGAAGAGTTTGGTCCAGGCGATGTCATGTTAGTTCCTCCGGGACATAATGCGTGGGTTCTTGGTGACGAGCCTTGTGTTAATGTTGACTTTACTGGCTTGAAAGATTACGCAAAAAAAAGTTAGAGACAAGCACGATTTTACTGGAATTTCTTATAGAATGAAAAATACAGACGTATCATTCACAAGACAGGTATATCCCAGAAACCAATGGGATATTACGGATAAGAGTTTTTCGGGACTCTTTTTCCTTTTTTATTTTGGCGTGAGAGAAATCATGTTGTTTGATTTGAAAAGTTCTTCCATCTGATTGGTCGGATCTATCACAAGCTTCAGATCTGTCACTTCATTTGAGACGAAGAGGTTGCTGATAGAATAGATGTATCCTTGCGCCGGCTTTATCGAATCCAGAGGAATGCTCTTAACTTCCTTCCCATTCGCGATTACAGAAACATTGGTCGGTTGAGAATCTACAAGACCCTCGTTCTTAATTGTCATGTTCAAGTAAAGATAGAAATTCTTCTGGCTTGCAGATGCGTCAAAGAAATACAAGTCAGGTTTTGCCGGATAAGAATATAGAGATTCTATTGTGTTCACGATTTCTGGAGTGATTTCCTGGCTGCACACTTCATACTCGTGCATCACGCTGCTTGGATTGTCTGAATGATCCAGCCCTATGACATGTCCCATCTCATGTATCGCAATGATTGGTCTGTCGCAACCTGTCGTCGAAGTGAAGAGATAGATCTTGCCTTTGGTAGTAAGATTGAAAAGTCCTGTGTCATAGACTGACGAAGGGCCTCCTTCCCCCACTTTCTTGATTATTCTTCTTCCTTCTCTGATAGAACTCGAATCCTTCAAGCAATCGACAACAACATCCGCCTGGCTGGGAGAATTGGAATCTGTGAAAGAAATTATTCCATTGGTCTTTTGGGTCCAGATGTTTTCTGCATCTGAAACTTCCTGGACTTGTACAGCAGAGCAGTTTGACGATACCACATAAACTGATATCGGCATCTTCGCCCATCGTATCCTAGGAAACAGAAGCGGAGTGGTCTCATAAGTTTTCGGTGGCTTCGTGCTGGTGGTAGTCGCAGTCAGATTAGAATTGACTTCATTTATCACAGGGATGACTGTTCTAGATTGTCTAATATAATAGAACGCGTAGACAGAAGTCAGGATGAGAAATATCAAAACGAAAACGCTTGCGATCGACATAAAAATTATTTTATTTTTTAATAAGAATTAGCTGCTCTTTTCCTTGAGCTTGGAAAGTTTCATCATGCTTCCCTCTATGGAATGCGCGAGTTCCTGCCCGTCTTCGGTCAATTTAATAATTTTTATCCTTCCCTTCTTTTCAAAATCCACCAATCCGTAAATCTTGAACTGATCCAAGACTTTCACAGTATGAGAATAAGTGCAATCCACTTCCTTCGACAGGATAGTCGCATATTTCGGTCCGCTTTTCAAAGCCGTGAGGAGCTTTACTGGTTTCATGCGCAGGAAAAGTTTCGAAATATTTTTTTCTTTGACCAACAAAACCACTCAGCTATTATTAATTTCTCTGGACACCATATTTATAGTTTGAATAAATATGATAAGAAATATGGGTTACAGTATATAAATAGTTTCTGTACATGTGGATTCCAAAAATTAATCCATAAAGGCACAATTTGATGATTAGAGGGAACCTGATGTTGATAAGGCCGCCTGCAGTTGCGGGAGAAATGTACTCGATAGAAAAGGGGATGCTGAAAAAAGAGATAGAGAGCAGCTTCAACCATCCGAAAGGTCCGAAGAGTTTCAAAAGACAGAAAGTGATCGCAGCTGTTGTCCCGCATTCGAGCTATCTGACATCAGGACCGGTTGCGGCGTGGGTTTATTCAAGACTGGAACCTTCAAATTATCTTATCATAGGAACGAATCATTCAAAAGAAGGACCTAATTTTTCAATATCTAAAAAAGGTATGTGGAAGACTCCCCTGGGAGAAGTGATAATAAATGAGAAATTGGCCGACACTCTGGCAAGCGAATCTAAAATTCTTGATTACGATATTCTTGCCCATGAGAACGAATATTCTGTGGAGATGCAACTTCCGTTTCTCCAGCACAAGTTTGGAGATGAGTTCAAGTTCGTTCCGATTGTGGTGAGGAATGATTTCCCTGATGAGGCACTCCTGGAGAGTTGCATGTCGCTTGGAAAATCCATAGGAAAAGTCTTGAAGAAAAGCGGGGAGACATGGACAGTCTTGGCGAGCAGTGACTTCTCAAGAGACCTCCCATCAAGACTGGCGAAAGAGAACGACAGGGATGTGATAAGATCTATTTTGAAACTGGATGAAAAAAATCTTTTCTCAAAAATTGCTGCGAAGAACATCAACATGTGCGGATACGGTGCTGTCGCGACTACACTTGCAGCAGCAAAAGAATTGGGAGCAAAAAAAGGGAAATTGCTGAAATATGCTACTTCTTCGGAAATCACTGGCGAAGACGTGTCGGCGATAGGATTTGCATCAATTATAATTTATTAAACCGCAATTCTCATTAGAGAGCATGAAAGATCTGATACTCAAACATACGCTGATTAATGCTGTAGAACACCAAGGGAGAGCTGACGTCCAGTCGGTAATTGGAAAGATCATAGCCGAAGATCCTAAATCCAGAGACAAGATAAAAGAACTGATTTCTCAGATTAAAAAAACTGTGGAAGAAGTGAATTCATGGGATTCTGAAAAACAATCTAGAGAGCTGAAAAAATTCGGTAAGATAGAAAAAGGAAAACCTAAGGAAGGTCTGCATGAACTTCCGAATGCAAAGTTCGGAAAAGTTGTGATGAGGATGGCACCTTACCCTTCAGGACCGTTGCATATTGGAAATTCCAGGATGGTGATACTGAACGACGAGTATGTGAAGAGATACAAGGGAAAATTGTTTCTAGTTTTCGACGACACGATAGGATCTGAAGAGAAGTTCATAATCCCCGAAGGTTATGATTTGATTTTAGATTCTTTGAAATGGCTGGGAGTGAAGCACGAGAAGCCGATGTACAAATCAGACAGGCTTTTCATTTACTACAACTATGCAAAAGAATTGCTGGAGATGGGAGATGCATACGTCTGTTTCTGCGATGCAGAGACTTTGAGAAAAAACAGGAAAGACGGAACAGCATGTGAGCATAGGGATCAATCAGTACAGGACAACTTGAAATTCTGGAAGAGCATGGTCGATGGAAAATATCACGAAGGAAAGGCCGTGGTCAGGTTGAAGACAGACATGAATAATCCTAATTTTGCTTTCAGGGACAGAGTCTTGCTCAGAATAGTTGAAAGAAAACATCCGAGAGTTGGGACTAAATACAAAGTCTGGCCTCTGCTTGAATTTTCTTGGGCGATCGACGACCACCTTCTCGGGATAACTCACATACTGAGAGGAAAGGATTTGGTGATTGAAGATCAGATGGAGGAGTTCATCTGGAAAAAATTCGGATGGGACAAGGCTGAATTTGTTCATTATGGTTTGCTGAGTATAGATGAGATGAAACTCAGCAAGACTGAATCGAGAAAAAGCATCGAGAGCGGCGAATATTCAGGATGGGACGACACAAGGACGTGGAGCATGCAGGCGCTGAAGAGAAGAGGGATTCAACCTGAAGCGTTGAGGAAATTCGCGTTGAACATGGGGTTGAGCCAGGCCGATGTGAGCATTCCCGCTGAAATCCTCTATGCAGAAAACAGGAAGATAATTGATTCGGTTGCGAACAGATATTTTGCAGTCTTGGATCCAGTCGAAATAAAAATCAGAAACGTTCCGGAAGTGAAACAAACTACCGCACTCATGCATCCTGATTTCCCGAAAAGAGGAAAGAGAAAACTTGCAGTCGGGAATAAAATTTTCGTGGAGAAGAACGATTTGGAAAATTTGAATGGCAGAGAAGTCAGGCTGATGGATTTGTATAATGTGGATTTGAAGCGCGCGGTTTTTGTTGACAAGGAACTGAGAGTCGAACTGCCGAAGATCCAGTGGGTCTCAGAACCGAATGTGAAAATCAAGATAGCGATGCCTGACGGAACTGTGAAATCAGGAATAGCCGAATCGAATGTTAAGGATTTAAAGAAAGACGAACTAATCCAGCTAATCAGGATTGGATTTTTTAGAGTAGATTCAGTCGGTAAAGAAACGGTTTTATACTTTACACATAAATGATATAAAATAGATGAGGTGGTCAGATGACAAAGAAGATGGAACTACCGAAAGATTTGACAGACAAAGTGTTACAAGCACTGGAAGTAGCCAAGAATACGGGAAAAGTTAGAAAGGGGACTAACGAGACTACAAAGGCTATAGAGAAGGGGATTGCCATGCTGGTGATTATCGCCAATGACGTGGAACCTCCAGAAATAGTCATGCACTTGCCGCCGCTCTGCGACGAGAAGAAGATTCCTTATGTCCATGTTCCGAGCAAGATGGAGCTTGGCCGTGCAATAGGGATTGACGTTCCTTCTGCTGCTGCAGCAATCGTAGAGGCAGGGGAAGCTAAAGAGACTGTCAAGACGATTATCAAAAATATGCAAGAAATGGCGAAGTGATTGAATGGCTGATGAATCTTATCCTGCTGAAGTTCTCCAACTGCTAGGAAGGGCTGGGGTCAGGGGAGTCATGCAAGTGAGATGCAGGATTCTGGAAGGGCCTGACAAAGGCAAAGTCCTTACAAGAAACGTCATGGGACCAATAAAGATCGGGGACATATTGATGCTGAGAGAGACTGAGATGGAATCATCTGGAGGAATGCAATCCAGGTGATCTCATGAAGTGCTCTTTTTGCGGATCTGTAATCAAACAAGGGACAGGGAAGATGTTCGTCAAGACAGATGGGACTATTTTCTATTTCTGCTCGAGGAAATGCGAGAAGAATCACTTCATGGGAAGAGATCCAAAGAAGAGAAAGTGGTCCAGGAAGAAATAACCACTCTTCTTAGTGAATAACTTATTATTAAACCAAAATCCAAAGATTAGTTAATGGGCCGATAGGTCAAACAAGTTGATGTCATGCCGTATAAAGACAAGAAAATGGAAGCGGAACACTTTAGGATAAGGTATCATGAAGACCCAGATTTCAAAAGAAGAAGTAATCTGGCCACATTAAAAAGAAAAAAATTACAAAAAAATAAAGCAATTCAACATTTAGGAGGAAAATGCAGTAAATGTGGTTATGATGAGCACCCCGAAATATTGGTGTTCCATCATGTAGGAGGAAAGCAATTTAACATAAGTCATCGACTTAAATTATCTTGGGACAAATTGCGTATAGAATTAGACAAATGTGTTCTACTATGTCCTAATTGTCATGCATTGGTTCACATCAACTGGACTAACGGTAGACCGCCTGCATAGGATAAACACGCAGAAGGCATAGGTTTTTACCGTCAAAGCAGGAGGCTCCGGGTTCGAATCCCGGTCGGTCCACTAAAATTTGAAAAGCTTAAAAACTATTTCGACAGATATATAAGATACTATAGAGGGATAGAATGGGTTCGACAAGATTAAAGGCTAAACAAGAGAAAGGCGAAGAGAAACCTAAGAAGGAAGAGAAGAAAGAGAAGCCGAAGGTCGAGAGAAAAGAGCAAGAAATTAGACAAATTGTCAGAGTAATCGGTACGGATCTTGATGGGGCAAAGTCTTTGAGGATGTCTCTTACCAAAGTCAAAGGAATTGGCTTCTCGATGAGCAATGCGATCTGCAATGTCACAGGTTTCAATCCGAGGATGAAACTCGGAGACTTGAACGAACAGCAATTGCAGAAGGTCGAAGATGTGATTAAGAATCCTGCGAATTATGGAATGCCAGTCTGGATTTTCAACAGGAGGCACGACCTCGCGACCGGAGCTGATTTACATTTATCGGGGCCTGATTTCGACATCACGAGAAAATTCGACATTCAGAGGATGATCGATTTGAAGACATACAAAGGTGGGAGGCACATGCTCGGACTTCCTGCCAGAGGCCAGAGGACTAGAAGCAAGTTCAGAGGCGGAAGATCAGTAGGAGTTTTGAGAAAAGGGGCGAAGATCCAGGCAGCGGCAGCTGGTACAGAAACCAAGAAGGAAGAGAAACCAAAAGCTCCAGCAGCGAAGGAAGAGAAGAAGTGAAAAGATGATAAGACAGAAAAAATCTTACAAGACTCCATCCCATGCATGGGACAAGGAGAGAATCGAGAGGGAAAGAGAGATTTTGAAAAGTTATGGATTGAAGAAGAAGGTAGAAATCTGGAAGGCAGAGACTTTCCTGAGGAAGTTCAGGCATCTTGCAAGAAAATTAGCAGCGACGAAGGACAAGGAGACTGAAAAAATTATTATTGATAAATTATCCAAACTTGGTGTCTTGGGAGAGAACGCGACAATAGATGATGTCCTCGGTCTGACTTTGGAAAAGGTTCTCCAGAGAAGATTGCAGACAGTGCTTGTGAACAGGGGGCTGGTGACGACTTCCAAACAGGCAAGACAATACATAGTCCACGGACATGTGATGATAAACGGAAGAAAAATAATCTATCCTAGTTATATTGTCCCGAAAGACGAGGAGACGAAAATCCAACTCACGATAATCCCTCAGATGAAGAAAGTTGAACCGCCGGTGACGCAATGAAAGAGAAAATAGAGAAATGGGGAATCGCGCACATCTTCTCGACTAGTAACAACACCATTGTTCACATTACCGATATCACCGGGTGTGAGACTGTCGCAAGATTTTCCGGTGGAATGATGACTGACAAGGACAGAGAGGAAGGGATGCCTTTTCCAGCAATGCAGGCCGCGAGAAAGGCTGCAGAGAATGCGATTGCAAAAGGACTCATGGGAGTCCACATAATGGTCAGGGCAAGAGGCGGCCACCACAACAAATCTCCGGGGGCTGGAGCTCAGCCTGCGATAAGGGCTTTGGCAAGAGCCGGGCTGAGGATAGGGATGATCGAAGACGTCACGCCGATCCCGCATGACACCACAAGAAGGGCTGGCGGAAGAAGAGGAAGAAGAGTATAAGTTTTAAGCCTAACAAAAAATAATGTGATTAAATGAAAATACAGATTTTGACCAAGGACGACAAAGAGATGAGTTTCTCTGTCGAAGACATCACTTCTCCTTTCGCGAATGAGTTGAGAAGAGTGATGATGCAAGAAGTGAGGACGATGGCTGTCGAGTGGGTCGATTTCAGAAAGAACGATTCTGCGCTTCCAGACGAGCTTGTCGCAAACAGGATAGGGCAGATTCCTTTGACTTTTGACAAGAAGGCGTACAATCTTCCGGAAGAATGTGAATGCGGAGGGAAGGGATGTGTTAATTGTCAGGTGGAGTTGGTTTTGAAGAAGAAAGGGCCTGGGGTGGTGTATGCATCTGATATGAAGACCAAGGCGAAAGATGTCCAGCCAGTTTTCGATAAGATTCCGATTGTTGAATTGTTCGAAAACCAGGAGCTGCAGTTTGAAGCGATCGCCCAGCTTGGAACTGGGAAGAAACATGTGAAATGGCAGGCTGCAATTGTCGGTTATAGAAATCCCCAGACTGTCACGATTGACACGAAGAAAGTTGAGGAGGAAGCGTGCAGAAAAGCAGTGGAAAAATACACGAGGAAGAGTTTGAAGGATGCGAAAGACAAGATTGTCATCACAGACCCCCAGACTGCGAATTTGGTAATGCAAGCAGTAGATATCTGTCCCCCTGATTCCATCAAATCCGAATTCAACGAGAATGTTTTTGTTTTCAACGTTGAATCTGTGAGCGGTTTGGAACCTGAACAGATTGTGGAGAGCGCCGGAGAGATTCTAGAAAAGAAGATGTCGATCTTCGAGAAGAGTTTAGGAAAGTTAAAGTGAATTAATAGGAAATCTACTTACGATAATCACCTATAGTTCTGATTTCATAATTTTAATGATGAAAATGTTCAATGAATACATAAATGAAATCAGAAAAGACAGATTTACCAGAATATTTAAATTAGATGATAAAATCCTTTGCAAACAAATTACAGGTAGAAAGAGATTGATAACAATTCCTTTACAAAATTCTCCAGACTTGTCATTTTTGGCAGGAATTATAATTGGAGATGGTTATTTGGGATCAGAAAAAAGGAGAATCCAAATTGAGATGAGTGATAAGAATATATTAGAAGAAATTTTAAAAGCTTTTTATTCTATTTTCGGAATAAAAACACGATTACGAAAGGTTAAAAAACAGAAAGAGAATTATCTTCAAACATGGAGAATAGTTTTTGAATCAAAAGAAATATCTTTACTTTTCAATAAAATATTTGAAATACCGCTGGGTAAAAAAAGTGATAAGGTAAAGGTACCATCAGTTATTTTCACGTCTAATTCGGAATGTAAAAAATCATTCATAAGAGGATTATTTTTTGCAGACGGTAGTTTCAAAAAGAAGACGATAAGATTCAGTTCAAGTAGTCAAAAACTTTTAGAAGGACTACAAAAATTATTTCAAGAGATGGGATTTCAAAGTGTAAAAAGATATTATAAAAATAAAAGATACAATAAGTACTATTTTGAATTATTTTTAATGACAAATGAAGCAGAAAGATTTAAACTCTTATTACCAGAAATACAATTAAAATTGCGGGAGTCGCCTAGCCAGGCAATGGCGCAGGACGCAGAATGTGCGAAACTTAAGGATCTAATCCATTAAGTTCTGATGGAAAGATGAAGAAATCCTGTGGGTATCTTAAAAGACCACAATAGTCCCTTCGTGAGTTCGAATCTCACCTCCCGCATTGATTTCCAACTTTTATATCGGAGGCATGAAATGAAAATTCTGAAAACTGGAACAGCATTGACCGAAGCTGTGGAAGTCCTGAAAAATGGCGGGGTTATAATTTATCCGACTGACACAGTCTACGGGATGGGCGCGGACGCGACGTCTGCAAATGCGGTAAAAAAAATATACAGGATCAAGGGAAGGAAGTCAAGGAAGCCGTTATCGATATGTGTATCAGATTTGAAGATGGCGAAGGAATATGTGAAATTCGACAAGGTTTCCTTGAGGATGGCCAGGAAATTCCTTCCAGGTCCTTTGACTCTGGTGCTCCCTCAGAAAAGAAGGATAAAATTCGTGTCCAAGGACGGGAAGATTGCGATAAGGATACCGGAAAATAAGTTCGCGCTGAGGCTTGCGAAAAAATTCGGGAGGCCAATCATATCCACTTCTGCAAACATGTCAGGGAAGAAACCTCCTGTGAAAATTTCCGAGATCGAAGGAAAAGTGAGAAGGAAGTGCGACTTGGTAATCGACGGAGGTGCTTGCAGGTTCAAGAAGCCGTCAACGATAGTGGATTTTAAGCTGAGAAAAATAATCAGGGAAGGTGCTGTCAAATCCTCGGAGCTTCGTCTTAAATAGTTGGGAAATTTCTTATCTAATTATGCAAGTCAAGGATTTCATGAAAAGGAACGTGCTGTTTGTTCATCCGGACCACAGCATAAGGAGCGCGGCGAAGCTGATGCTTAAATACGGGATAGGGTCCGTGCTGGTCATGGACAGCAAGAGGGAAGTTGTCGGGATCATAACCGAAAGGGACGTGGCACGGCTAGTTGCAGAAGGGAAGGATGTAGAAAAGACTTTTGTTAAGAACGCCATGAGCAAAAATGTTATCTTTCTTAAGGAAGACGACACGCTGGACGACGCGGCAGACCTGATGATAGAGCATGGGATAAAAAAACTTCCGGTCGAAGACGAAAAAGGGAATCTTACTGGAATAATAACATCCACGGACATTATTTTGGCAGACTTCAAATTTGTAAATGTTTTCAAGAGCATGATGGAAGCGCAGAACAAGGAAGAGCTTGAATTGAAATCAAAAGTTTCGAAGTTCGAATACGATTTTTAATACTTTGAAAACAAACACATGGAACAGATAAAATGGTTGACATAATTTCGATTGTAGGTTTGGTAGCTGCATTCGCATCAGCTGTCGGTTTCATACCTCAAGTGATAAAGACTTGGAGGACAAAGAGGACGAGAGATTTATCATTGCATATGATCGGACTCTTCATCACATCGTCAATCACTTGGATCACATATGGTGTCAGTAAAAATGATGTTTTCATAATAGGAACGAATTCATTTATTTTCGTGTTAACAATAATTCTTTTATTCTTTAAATTGAAATACAGGGGGAAGAAATAGAATGACTTTGGGAGGGATATGCCAGAGTTGCCACAACTATTCGCCAGGACTTTTCACATGCCATTCATGCTCATCAAAGGTGTGCCCGAACTGTGTGCTTCCTGGGACTGCATTCTGCAAAATATGCAGAGGGATAAAGATGATCAAATGAATTCAGGGGATTTCATCAGAATAGATTATGTGGGAAAAATTAAAGAATCAGGAGAAATCTTCGACATAACAAAGGAAGACGCAGCGAAGCAGGAAGGGATTTACAACCCCCAGTTCAAGTACGGGCCTGTTCCTGTGATAATCGATGCTAATTTTGTACTCCCAGGGTTGAACGAAGTGTTGAAAGAGATGAAAGTTGGGGACAAGAAAATTATTGAAGTGCCTCCTGAAAAAGGATTTGGCAAAAGAGAAGCAGACCTGATAAAATTAATCCCGGGATCGAAGTTCAAAGATCAGGACATCGATCCAATGCCAGGAAGAACTGTCGAAGTGAACAAAATGAAAGGGACGATCTTGAGCAATGACGGAGGGAGAGTAAGGATTGATTTCAACCATCCGCTCGCAGGCAAGACACTTGTTTACGACTTGGAAATTATGGAAGAGATAAAAGATTTGGAGAAAAGGATAAAGGCGATCATATACTATTTCCTTGCCATCGAGGATGTGGAGTCTGAAGTGAAGGTGAACGAGAAAGAAGTTGAGATAATGTTCAAGCAAAAATATGACATTTTGAACGAGACGAAGCAGGCAATGTCGAATGTGATGATAAAATGGGCTGGCGGCATAGAGAAAGTGTGGTTCAAGGACGCCTTTGAACTGGTCGAGAAGAAGGACTAAACATATATTTTTGCTTTTAGAATTATTTACAGGGTTCTTATGGGGATAAAACAGTTAGGTGAAAGGGGTTTCCAGCAGGAGAGCAGGTCTCCAGATGCAGACCAAGAGCTAAGGCAGATTTTAGAGAGCAGAAAAACTCAGATAAAAGTAGTCGGGGCAGGAGGGGCTGGAAACAACACAATCACAAGGTTGATGCAGGTTGGAATTGTAGGCGCTGAGACTGTCGCAATCAATACAGACGCACAAGATTTGCTTTATACTGATTCGGACAAGAAAGTTTTGATTGGGAGGGAGCTGACTTCAGGCCTTGGAGCGGGAGCAGATCCAAAAGTTGGGATGGAAGCGGCGAAAGAAAGCAAAGATGATATAAAGAAGGCACTGCAAGGAGCCGATATGGTATTTTTGACTGCAGGATTGGGTGGTGGGACTGGAACTGGAAGTCTCCCAGTGGTTGCAGAGGTTGCAAAAAAACTCGGAGCACTAACTGTCGCGATTGTGACTCTGCCTTTCAACATGGAAGGGAAGCAGAGGATGGCAAACGCAAGAGAAGGATTGGAGAATCTTGAAGGACAGGTGGACACTTTGATTGTTATTCCAAACGAGAGGCTGGTCGAGATGGTCCCTGACGTTTCTTTAGGAACGGCATTTAAAGTTTGCGATGAAATATTAGTTAACTCTGTGAAGGGGATTGCAGAACTGGTTACAAAGCCTGGTCTGGTCAATCTGGATTTCGCGGATGTGAGAGCTGTTATGGGAGAAGGTGGATTGGCATTGATAGGAATGGGAGAAAGCGATTCTGAGAAAAGAGCAGTTGAAGCAGTGGAAAAAGCACTGAACAACCCGTTGATTTCTGTAGACGTAGAAGGAGCTAAAGGAGCTCTAATAAATGTCATAGGCGGACCGGACATCACAATAAGAGAAGCGCAGGAGATTGTAGAAGCGGTTGCAACGAAGATTTCTCCTGACGCGAAGATAATCTGGGGAGCGCAGGTAGAGAAATCATTGGGAGAAACGATAAGGGCGATGCTGATTATCACTGGGGTGAAATCTCCTCAGATATTCGGACCTGGGAAGCTGTGGAGCAAGGAAGGAAGAAAGGGAATTCAGGAAGACCTTGGAGTGGACTTCGTATGATTAATTTGAAAGAGACTTTGTCGAACTACAGGAGAGTCCTCCAGGTCACGAAGAAGCCTGAGAAGGATGAATACTTTTTGACCATGAGGATTTGCGCGATTGGAATTGCGATCATAGGTGTCATGGGATTCATTTTTTATTTCATGTCTGTTCTTCTGGGTCTGTAGGTGAGGATGATTGATTTACACTGTGAAAACTGTTGTCGGTAGAGAAAACATTGTCATCGAGTCTATTTCTTCGAAGGTGAAGAACCAGTCTCTGAGCATACAGGCATTGGTCCATCCTGAAGAAATCAAGGGTTATATTTTTGTTGAAGGGGACATCAAGGACATTGAGAAATCTGTCCAGATGGTTCCACATGTGAGAGGTCTGATAAAATCACCGATAGAATTGAATCAAATCCAGAGATTCTTGGAGCCGAAGACCGTTGAAATTGAACTGAATAATGGGGATCTGGTCGAAGTGATCGGCGGTCCTTTCAAGGGAGAGAAAGGGAAGGTTGTGAGATATGATAAGACAAAGAGAGAAGTTACTATTGAACTTGTGGAAATTGCTGTGCCTATTCCTGTGACCGTTTCTGTCGAACTTATAAAGTTAATAGAAAAAAGTGTGTAGTATGTCTGACAAGGAAATCATCGATACTTTGGTAGATGGTGGGAAGGCGACACCAGGGCCTGCTTTAGCTCCAAGACTGTCTATGATGAAAGTGAACATCCAGGAAGTTTTCAAGAAAATCAACGACAAGACTAAAGATTATTCCGGGATGAAAGTCCCTGTGAAGATTATAATTGACAAGAAAAGTAAGGATATTGAAATTGAAGTAGGAACTCCTCCTACGACTAGTATTCTGAAGAAAGAGATGGGAATAGAATTGGCGAAGATAACAGAGGAAGAGAAGACAGCAGGAAAAACTTCTGTTGGGAATCTGACCATGGAGCAGATTGTTAAAGTGGCAAAGATGAAACAGGATAATCTTCTGGCTGCAGATTTCAAGAACGCTGTCAAGACGATAATAGGAATTTGCACGTCGATGCCTATCACGATCGAAGGGAAGAAGCCCAAAGAAGTTTTGAAAGAGATTGACGAAGGGAAATACGACGAACTTTTGAAGTAGGCTTTTTATACTTTAGATGTCAAAAGAAAATAACCCGTAACGACTGCTTCGGCAGGAGGGAACTAAATGAATGAAAAAATACTTAAAGCGGTAAAAGAATCGAGGGAGAAGTCCAAGAAAAGGAATTTCTCTCAAACTTTCGACCTTGTTGTTTCTCTTAAAGAATTCGATTTGAAGAAACAGGAAAATAAATTTACTGATGATGTCATTCTCCCCCATGGAAGAGGTGACGAAGCACGCGTATTGGTCTTCAGCGACAACATAAAAGGCGACGGCTTCGACGTCATGACTAATTCTGATCTGCAGAATCTTTCAAAGAACAAGAGAGAATCAAAGACCCTTGTCAAGCAAACGGACTTCTTCCTAGCAGAACCAAAACTAATGCCAGTTGTAGGGAAAATCCTAGGAGCATATGTTGGTCCTAGAGGAAAAATTCCGAAGATTCTGGCTGGTGATGCGAATACTCTTGTGAAGAACTACAAAAAATCAGTGAGAGTCAGAGTGAAGGACTCTCCTGTCATTCAATGTCTTGTTGGAAGCGAGAAGATGAAAGACGAAGAGGTGGCAGAGAATATAGAAGCAGTGATGAAATTTTTGGAGACAAAGTTGCCTAAGGGAAAAATAAACATTGGAAAAACTCATCTCAAGCTGACGATGGGCCAGCCAGTGAGGGTGGAGATGTAAATGGTAAAAGAGGAAAAATTGAAAGCAGTTGAGGAATTGAGGAAGGCGATTGACTCTTATGAAGTAATGGGAATTATCGACATGCATAAACTGCCGACAAGCCAAATCCAGCAGATAAAAAAGAAAGTGAGGGGCCAGGCTGAGATAAGAATAACAAAGAAGGCAGTTTTGCTTCACGCACTAGAAGGAGTGAAGAAAGAGAATTTGGAAGAGTTCAAGAAACTCCTTCCTGTAATGCCTGGATTGATTCTGACAAGCATGGATCCTTTCAAATTTTACGGAATCGTTGACAAGCTGAAATCTCCTGCATCTGCAAAGGAAGGCGACATCGCTCCTAATGACATAGAAGTGAGCGCCGGTCCAACAAACTTGCTGCCAGGGCCTGCTATAAGCGAGTTGGCGAAAGCTGGGATTCAGGCCGGAGTGGAAGAAGGGAAGATATCAGTGAAGAGAGACACGGTCGTAGCCAAGAAAGGGGCTGTGATTAATGCTGTGGTTGCGAGCGCACTTAAAAAGTTGAACATCCTGCCTATGCTAATAGGGATGAAAGTCGTCGCTGTCTACCACAAAGGAATGATCTATGGGAAAGATGTCTTGAGCCTTGTTGGAGAACCATACTTAAACAAATTGAAGGAAGCTTTTGTACATGCTTTGAACTTGTCTGTGGGAATTTCATACCCGACGAAAGAGAATATCGGATATCTGTTATCGAAGGCTGAATTAGAGGCGAAAGCTTTGGAGAATCTGATAAAAAAGCCTGAAGAAAAAATCGAAGCTCCAAAAGAAGTTGAAACGAAACAAGAAAGTGGAGGTGTAAGTTAAATGGAAGAAGTATATGCAGCCTTAATGCTTCACAGCGCTAAACAACCGATTAACGAAGTGAACTTGAAGAAAGTCTTGCAAAGCGGTGGTGGAAATGTCGACGAAGCGAAAATCAAAGCTTTGGTCGCAAGCCTTGAAGGTGTGAATATAGACGAAGCGATAAAGCAAGCTGTTGTCGCAGCTGCTGCGCCTGCTGCTGAAACAAAGAAGGAAGAGAAGAAGACTGAAGACACTTCGAAGAAAGCTGAAGAAGCGGCTGCCGGATTAAGTGCTCTGTTCGGATGAAAATGAGAGAGAAGAAGAAAACTGCACAGGTGTACATTTCAGGTTCCCTGATTCACACACCAATGTCTTGGTGGAAAATATATGAGAAAATAGGGAAAGTGGTAGAGGAAGCTGGGATGAAGCCTTATGTTCCTCATCTAAACACTGCAAATGCTGTAGGGTTTACAGACAAAGAAATAATCGAAGGATTGGCAGAACATGTTGTTGACAAAGTCTTTGACACAGACAATCAGGCTGTTGAAAATTCTGATATTATCGTTGCAGAAGTCAGTAATCCTTCACTTGGATCGGGCATAGAAATCGGTTGGGCCTTGAATAAAAACAAGAAAATAATTTGTCTTACTAATGATGTTATGAATGTTACGCCATTAATTAGAGGGGCTGCTAAGAAAGGATTGATAAAACTTATAGAGTATGATAACGAAGAGGAAGCATTAAATAGATTAGGAGAGATGTTGAGAGTGATGAAGTTATGAAAGAATTCATAGAGCTTGCACAGAAGATAAAAGACAAAGAATTGAGAGAAAAAGTAATAGTATATATAAAGAATCCTCAGCCTACTCACAAGGATTTCAAGAAATATCCGAAAGAGAAGTATGAAACTGCAGGAGCTCCGTTCAGTGCAGGCGGCCCTTCAGTCGAAAGGGATTTGATAAAACATACGGTCTCTCTTACAGAACTGTGTTTCGAGACTGCGAAATCTCTTGAGAAAAACTTCGGACTGAAAATCAATTCTGATTATATCGTAGCTGCTGCTCTTCTCCATGACATCATGAAAATATACGAATGGAAGAAGACTAAATCAGGATTCGAGCACACAGGAGTGATGCTAGACCATTCGTTCTTAGGAGTGGCTGAACTCTACCAAAGAGGATTTCCAGAAGAGATAATCCACATAGTGGCCTCGCATTTCGGAGATAACGGACCGACCCCGCCGAGAAGTTACGAAGCGCTGATTCTGCATTATCTTGACACGATGCTGTCGCTTGTCGAATATCATTATCTCGGTGTGAAGAGGATGCACGACCAATCTAAGATAATGCTCTTTGACGAAGATATGATAAAGAAGTTAATCGGTGAAAAAACTGAAAAGGAATCTGAATGAGCTTTACTCGCGAACAAGAGAATTCGTCGGCAATCTGAAAGAAGATGATAGAATTCTACTCATCCACCACAGGGATATGGATGGGATAATATCTGCTGTCCTGTTCCAGAAATTCCTGGAAAAAGATGGCATATCTCCTACTGAGATTGTCAGTTGGGCGAACGAGGATGCTGAAGACAAGGTAGAAGACATAAAAAATTTTGACAAGGCTGTAGTTTTGGATATAGACATCTCTTATCTCTGGAGAAGATTGAATGAGTTGGACAAGGAGATTCTTCTGATAGACCACCACTCTCCTGTAAAAGACATGAACAACAAGAAAATAGTTTACATGAATCCGAGATTGGTTGATGAAAATATTTACAAACCGACTTCCTATCTTGTCTGGAAAATTTCTGAAGACAATGAAAGGAAATGGTTAGCAATTGTTGGGACGATTTCTGATGCCGGGTTCGACGATTGCAAGGATTTGCTGAAAGGAGAGATAAAAGCTAAGAGTAAAGACGACATATGGAAAAACAAATACGCGAAGATTGGATTCAGAATAAATGCAGCGCTCACGCAAATCGGTTTCGACAGAGTCAGGAATATTTTACTAGGTATTGGTTCGTTCGAAGAGCTGGAGAAGAACGAAGAGATAAACGAATGCTGGAAAAAATACTTGGAAGAATACAATGAAGTGAAAAAGAGGTTTTGGAAGAACCTTGAAGAGTACAAAAAAATTAAACTGATGATTTCGAAAGTTGGAAAAGTGGACAGACCTTTAACATCATCGCTTGCTACGGAATTGAGTTTCAAGCACAAGACCAAGATTGTTGTAATTCTCAGAGACCAGGGGGATTATTATGCGGTGAACACTCGTTTCCAAGGGGATGGGGTTCATTTAGGGAAATTGCTGAGAAAAATCTCTAAAGGACTGGATGGCGGAGGTGGTCACGACCATGCAGCTGGTGCGACGATAAGGAAGAAAGACATCGGCATATTCCTTAACAGACTGATAAGGGAACTGGAGACAATTTTCAAGGTCAAAAAGGCAAAATAAGCTTCTAAACATACTGAAATAGACTCAAAATAGCCCTTTTTCTAACTTCACCGGAAGTCTACTTACCAAACCAGGGTATACGAACAAAGCCAATTCTAGTTAGGTGATTCAGGTGCAATGCATAATGTGCGATTCGCCAAAAATGATGAAATTTATAGATGGTTTCGGAAATAACAGGGTCTACTGTAAAGGGTGTGGTAGAAGTTTCCTCGAGAATAATTTCTCTAAATTGAAAGATCAGACAAGGCTGATAGAATGGAGAATTGATTCCATACATAGAGGAATAATACAGAGGTGAGAAAATGGAAGAGTTAGGAACGATTAATATTACGTTGATTCGAGACCGTGGTTTTCTTAAAAGGAGGATCAACATAGTGAGGAAGGATAAGATAGTGGGCTGCCTTAAACCCCTCAGTGGAGGAAGTTAGAACAAATCACAAGGGAGTTTTCCCGTTTAATTTTTTAGCCGTTCTAACTTCTTTCTCTATTACTTTAGATAAATTGGACAATTTTTTTCTTTCCCTTACGTTAATCATCCTGTAAACATCTACAAAATGCCCAACAGGAAAAGGTATCCATGGAAAATAAGCAGACCTTGCCCAGATAAGATGTAATTCACTTGAACGATAATTGGGAAACCCATAATCGTGAGAAACAAACCTTGCAGTTGGTTTTAATTCTGAAAATATTTTTGGTTCAATTAATTCCATGGCAAGTGGAGACAGATATCCAGTTACTACATCAGCATCTCTTAAATCAAAATCAAAAATATCTCCATTGACGATGCCAACTAAATCGGCTAATCCTAATCGATCGACTTTGTTTCTAGAAATTTCGGCCAATTTTGGATTTATCTCTATACCTTTGCAATTCACGCCATAAATTCGAGCGGCCTCAACAACGACACGGCCATCGCCTGAGCCAATATCATATAGCATCTCTCCTTTTTTTATTCTGGAGAATTCCAACATTTTGTGCACTATTCTGATTGGTGACGGCGCATAGTCAGCTATCGGCATTCTCATATTTTCCTAAGCTGGAAATTAACTTATTTAAGCTTGCAAACAAGACACTTTCGGGCTAATTGTCTCTTGATTTTTTTCATTACCGTTGGCAGCTTAGTCAGAGAATTTATTCGGAAATCGGATTTCGCTTTTTCATTCCACAATTTCACAGTTTTGATACCCAATCGTCTCGCACCAAGAATTTCATCCTTTGAATGGCCGACAAAAACAGTTTCTGAAGGAGTTGCATGAAAATACTTCATTACTGCGTGATATGATCTCTTATGAGGTTTGGAATACCCGATTTCATTTGATGCGAAAATGTAATCTATGTGAGTTGTTAATTTGAGACCGCCAAAAAAAATCTTAAGAAGATTCTTAGGCCAAACTACATCTGTCAATATAGCTAATTTGTATCCTGACATTCTGAGCCTTTTTAAGGCATTTAAGACCCCCCTATAAAGTTTTATTTTAAACAACAACTTTCTATCCAAAGCCAGCACGTCCTTCACATATTTCGGATGAATTCCAACCAAGGAAAAAATTCTTCTGTTCGCTTCGAATTGAGAAATCTTACCGGTCCTTGCTTTTTCGGAAATATTAGTCCATAATTGACCAGTTTTATCGAACATGTGTTCTTTTTTATGTTTTTTAAGAAAGTTGTAATACATTTTGTTGAAATGCCTCATACCACTATCGAACAAAATGTCGCCTGCATCAAAAATTATTAATTTTATTTTTGCCATAACAATTACTTCATCTTACAAACGAAGAAACCATGATCTCTTTCATATGGATCCAAGGTAACAAAATCTAAAATTTCAAAATCTTCTTCCAGCATCTTCTGGGATTCTTTGTAAATCTGTTTTGGATCTTTTATTACGTCAATACTTCGTGATTTGATCGCAATCATTCCATATCCTTTTGGTTTCAAGAATTTCTTACAGTTCCTTATGAAAATCTTGACTTCTTCAGGATCGGCAACATCAGCATACACCAAATCCACTTTTTCTAAAACATTATTTTCATAATCTTCAGGTTTTCTCGAATCTGCAAGAATTGGGATTATATTCCCACGTTTTTCTGCATGCGAAATCAAATCCCTCAAAACCCTTTCAGAAATATCAATTCCATAAATGATTCCATCAGGACCGATGATGTCGGAAAAGTGTGATGCTGTAGTCCCACTTGCGACTCCTAGATATAGAACTTTCATTCCTTCCTTCAAAGGAAATTCTTTCAGGCCTTTCTTAATTGCGGCTGCGGGTTTACTTCTGAAATGATCCCAAGACCTGTATTGAATTTTTTTATCATTAATTAATTGCTCGCCATAAACTTTTTCTCCAGGAACCAAATTCACAGTTGCAAGATTTTTATCTGCGTAGAAGACGCCAGAAAATTTTTTGTGAGGTTCTATCTTCATGAGCGCTTCACTATTTCTTTGATTCTTTCTTCAAGTTGTTTCTTCAATTCATCAGCCTTGTATACTTTGGAATAGAAATCCATCTTCGCGGCAATCGAGAGTTTGGAAGCGAGTGTTCTTGCGATTTTCCCTTTCTGGTCTTTGGAGGCGTTCTGAATCAATGGATGATTGAATAGTATTCCAAACTTTGGAGAGCGGCCTCTCCCATGAAGAAATCTGAATAGAGCTTTCTCTGCACCCAGAAGTTGGACTGTCGAAGAAGGCGATCTTGCCAATTTCTCGAGGCCGCCTGCCTTTGAGATAAGTTTTGCTGCAAGGAGAGGACCTGCAAGTTCTCTGATATTCGGAGCGACCTCCTTTAGAGTAATATCAAGATATTTAGAGACTTTCTCCCTCATTTTGTAAAGGGAATTTATTTCCGAAGCAAAACCTTGAATAATTTTGAAATCTTCGTCCTTCAAGTCCATTCCCATGCTCTTCTCTGTGAATTGTTTTAATTCTTCGTCATCTATTTTTTCCCTCTGCCCGAACTTTTCAACAAGAGTCGCATATTTCTCATGACTGTCTACAATTCTGTTCATCTCAGGGAAATGAAGTCCGTACCACTCCCTCAACCTTTCCATAAGAACATTTATGGATCTGTCAAGTTCTTCCAGAGCTCCGTTTGCCTGAACTACCAGACCGTCTCTGCCCATGGCCTTTTTGATTTTCACCTTTGTGAGTTCCAAGTTGATCTTTGTAAGAAGATTGTTGAATTCTGCCTGGTCTCTGACAAACTGCCTCTCGACAGCCAGTCTCCTCAGATTATCTTTGATGAAAGCCTCTTGATCAGTTCCAGTTTCTATGTGCCTTGCCCCATTTTTCCTGAAAGGAAAGATGAATTCCCTGAAACCTTTCTTCCCAAGTTCATACATCATTTTCTTCTCGTCTTCGGTAACCTCAAACTCAGAAGTTTTGTATTTCTCCGCAATCATTGACGGATCCTTAGGATAAGGTTTAAATGAGACTATCTTCTTGTTCTCATCCACTGCAAATGTTCCTATGAAAGTTGCAAGAATGTAAACGCGCATAGTTTTTATATTATTTAGACAAGCTTAAAAATGGAAAAGGGTAAAAGCTAGACTGCGGAGTATAGTAATATGAAAAAGGGAAGCTTGGTTCTGCTTGTGAGAAACGACAGATCTTATCTTGTCGAAGCTGGCAAAGGGAACTTGAATCTTAAAGAGGGGAATGTAGATTTAAAACAATTGTTGAAGAAGAAATTTGGGGATGAGATAAAGACGCATATCGGTAAAAGACTATCGATAGTAGAGCCGAATTTGAAAGATGTTTTAGAAAAAAAAGTCAAAAGACTTCCGCAGATTATAACTCCAAAGGATGTAGCTCTGATTTTGGCTTATACAGGGATTGGGCAGGGAGACAAAGTGGTTGACGCAGGAACTGGCTCAGGATTCCTATCGATAATCATTGCTAGCTATATTAAACCTGGAAAAGTTTACACGTACGAGAAGAACAGGCAGTTCTACAACCTAGCTAAAAAAAATCTTAAGATGGCGGGAGTTGAAAAATTCGTCGAATTGAAGAGGGCAGATGCGACTAGGGGAATAAAACAAAGGAATGTTGATTTAGTAACATTAGATTTAAAGAATCCTGAGAAAATGATTCAGCATGCCTACAAGTCTCTGAAGCCAGGAGGATGGTTGGTTGTATATTCTCCGTATGTAGAACAGATGAGCAAAGTTTCAAAGGAGATTAAAAAGAAAAACTTTTCTAGTATCAAAATTGTAGAGAATATTGTCAGGGAGTGGCAGGTTGAGGAGTTCACAAGGCCAAGGACGGTTGGATTGATGCACACTGGATTTTTGACATTCGCGAGGAAGATGGGATGACAGAATTTTATCTCGCCGCAAGTCAGAACTGGATTTATTTGTTTTTGTATCCAGCTGTTTTGTGGATTATACTGTTAGTTTACAGAAAAAGTTATAAAAAGGTCGGTGAAATAAAGAAGCAGATGGTTTTTGGAATTGTAAGTGTTCTACTAGGATCGATGGGTGATTTCATAGGGACGAATCTCAATTTATGGCATTTCCCTGACGGGGACCTGCCGGCAATAATTGTTATCGTTTATTTCTTTGTTGGGATGGGTGCCTACAATATAGTGAAGTTGATAGACGAAAAGATATGATAACAAAAATGGCAAGACATGAATTCGAACCGACTCCAGAAATAACTCCACAAATGATCAGAGAGATGTTCAAGGTCCTTGACGAGAAAGGAATGATTTACTATACGACAGAGGGGGCATATGTCCCGACTGAAAGTGGATGGAAAAAATTGGTTTCCACTAAAAATGTCAAGGAAGAGATCGTTGCTTACGGCCATCCGAATATTACTGCGACTCATACAACTACATTTGAGATAACAAAATCTCCAGAATTGGGCAAAGAAGGAAGTTGTGTCATAGCTGTGAGGGCAAATAAAGCTTGCGCTGATCTCAGTGACGAGTTCAGGAATGCTCTGAAGGAAGCGAGAAAATTAGAAATAACTCTTGAAGCTGGAGGCGTGGAAGACAAAATTGTCGCTTATGGCTCTCCAGCTTTGAGACTAAGCCATCCTGAGGACATTGTGATAAGGACTAGTGACTTCATAGATGGGAGAACATTAGCTATCTTGTCAAGCAAGTCGGCAAATGAGATTAGCCAAGATTTGATAGAACAGTTGCGAAAACCAGAGACAAAACTAAAAATAACTCTTGAGTTAAAGTGAATTTATGAATGTTTGGCATAAGCTGCTGGGAATTGTTGGTCTTGCTATCTCTGTCATAAGTGTTTTCTTTTCAGTCACATATTCGTTCCATTACTGGTACAGTTTTTTTATTGTCGGAAGTTTTTTGTTTTTTGATTATTTGGATTTAAAAATTAGGAAAGATTCAACGCTAATGCATCCCAAAAGGTTTCTGAAAATATATCTTTTGTTTTCATTGGTAGGAGGAGTATTTGATGTGATTCTGGCCAGAAGGATTGCAAACCTTTGGGTGTACCCATACCTAGGCGGGATTTTGAATGTTGCAGTTCCAACATTCGTCTACAATCCGTTCGGTGGCTTTTCTATTTATGAGATGTACCAGGTAGCAAACCAGAAGCTAAGGAAGCTGAGCAAAAAAATTATTGATTTCGGAGTGATAGAAAAAATAGGCAAATTTAGATTGTCTGTCACTATGCTGATAACAACATATTTTATTCTATATTCATTATGGCCGGGAAAATTAAGCCTGTTCATTTTCAGCCCTATTTTGGTTATTGCCGTTCTTATTTTAATCGCGAGGGCAACAAACAGAAAGGCAAGTTCAATTTTTTCCTTGCTGCTAACATCATGGAGTGCTGGGTTTTTGCATGAACTACCAAATATTTTTTCCCAAGAATGGATTTATTTCCCGACTATTGGCCAATCAATACTGGGCATACCTGTTCTCGTATATATAATATTTGCCGGGTGGCCGCTTTTGTTGTCTGCAACAATAGTGATTTATCAAAAAATAAAATAGGGGTCGTAGTCGAACTTGGTTAAGACGCCAGCCTCGGGCGCTGGAAATTCTGGGTTCAAATCCCAGCGATCCCACTAGTATTTCTTTAGAGTTGCCTGCTTCTCGTCTTTACTCTCTTTACCTTCCAGCTGGTTCTTCACAGATTCGGCGACTTTTCTTCCGACGATTACAGACAGGCTTTCTATCGGAACCTTCCTAAGATCCTCAAGAGATTTCAGTCCTGAATTGAAAAGCTTCCTTGCCCTAGCTCTACCTATGTTCTTCAATTTTACAAGTGGGAGTAGTTCTTCTCTCACACCGTACATGAGGCGAACTCTTACTTTCCTAACTTCCTTCAGAGTACCTTTCATGCCGAGAAGCAGTGCGAGTTCATTGATCGAATACAAGAGCCAATCAGCATTTTTCAACCTATTCCTCAGTTCGCCTGGAGCAACTCTGAACTTCGCCAAAATCTCGTCTTCACTTGCCTCGTTGAGCCACTCTTCAAACATCATAGCAGTCTTGATGCTTTTCAAAAAGTCATCGAATTCCAAATCCCATTCTTCTGGGATTTTTTCTAAGATGTGCCTCTGTTCTTTAGTTATGAATGAATAGATGTCTGTAGTCTCAGAAGTTCTTACATTTAGAAAAGGTTTCATCTCATCAGTATGGCAGATTGTCTGAAGGAAGCTGAGATGATTAATATCTTTTTTGGCAGACTCATGAAGACATTCGATAAACTTGTGTGCTGTCATTGGATCTACGTAAAGTTCTGAAACTCTCTTTCCGATTTTGGTGGTAGCCAATTTATTATTTTTCGAGATTATGAAACCCCATTCGATCAAATTGTCAAGAATGTTCTGTATCTGCTCTTCTATCATAGACATCTCTCCGTACTGGAAGGCGTAGAAAGTCTTTGCGAAAAATTCCAAGAGAGTTTTCTCTGATTTTACAAACTCGCTTGAGATTAGTGAAAGAGTGTGCATGCGAAGGGCTGACTCCATCGCTAGTTTGGAGCGAATGTCTTCAGGCTCGCCCATGATGAAATGATCTGTGAGATCTTGAGCATCTTCTTCAGATCTTGCAATAAGAATTGATTCACCGAATTCGTCGTACTGCGGTCTACCTGCCCTTCCAACAAACTGCTTGTATTCGAGCACTGGGATGTACATTGCACCAATGCCAGAATAGAACCTCTTCACATCTTTGATTACGACCCTGAAAGCTGGGAGATTCACACCGAGAGCAAGTGTTGGCGTGGCTACGATAACTTTAACCAATCCTTTCCTGAACTCGGTGTGAATCT
>Ga0209541_10003289_pt1 | contig 29871 bp, 34 predicted proteins | sample RifCSPlowO2_01_FD_184027 | JGI IMG/M metagenome (GOLD analysis project Ga0209541, IMG submission 184027) | Groundwater microbial communities from Rifle, Colorado - Rifle CSP2_plank lowO2_0.1 (SPAdes) (version 2) | ecosystem: Environmental > Aquatic > Deep subsurface > Groundwater | place... | reverse complement strand
ATCAGGAAGACGGCGAAGCTGGCAGACAAAAATTTAATCAATATTCTCGGCTTCTTACCCCTCCACTGGCCTTGATCCAGGGTTTCGGCCTCCTTACAATTTTAGAGCGCCAGGGCATTTTATCTTTTACTTTTTACGATAAAATCGCGAGCCTTATTGTGGTAGCCGCCGGGTCCATATTTCTTATGTGGCTGGGAGAGCTTATATCCGAATACGGAATAGGCAACGGGGTTTCGCTTCTTATTTTCGCCGGTATCGTCTCGCGCTTTCCTTCCGACTTTCAAAAAACAATCGCCTCTTTTGACTATTCCCAGCTTCCCACCTACATCGCTTTTCTTGTCATCGCCGTCATTACCATTGCCGCCGTTGTTATCATTTCGGAAGGCGACCGTCCGATACCGGTTTACTATTCAAAGAGGGTCCGTGGAATGAAAATGTACGGGGGTTCGTCCACCTATCTTCCTTTGAAAGTTAATCAGGCGGGGGTCATCCCGATCATTTTCGCACTTTCCATCCTTCTTCTTCCCCAGCTTCTGGCAAATTTCTTCGTCACTTCCGGCAACGCCATCCTACGCACTGTCGCTTCTTATGTTATCAGTTTTCTGGGGGCTTCCTGGCCTTACGCCGCGGCATATTTCCTGCTGGTTTTCTTATTTACATATTTTTACACCGCGGTCACTTTTGACCCGCAATCCGTATCAAGCAACTTACAAAAAGGGGGCGCTTTTATACCCGGCATACGCCCAGGAAATCCAACGTCTGAATTTTTAGGCAAAGTTGTAAGCCGTATTACATTTGTGGGGGCTTTGTTTTTGGGAGCCGTTGCCGTGCTTCCTTTGATTCTCCAGGCCGTATCCGGAATTACAACGCTCACCATCGGCGGCACGTCTCTTTTAATCGTTGTTTCCGTCGTATTGGAAACCGCCAAGCTCGTGGAAGCCCAGCTCTCCTTGCGCACTTACGAATAGAAGTGCTAAGCTTTTAAAAAGATATTGTGCTAAATTTAACTTATGGCTGCTAAAAAATTGCCGATTGTTACGCTTTTAGGAAAATCGGGCTGCGGAAAAGACACGCAAGGGGATGTTTTAGTTAATGAGCACGGATTCAGCATGATTAATTCCGGGGTGATTTTGCGCGCTCTGCGGGAATTTCTGCCGAAACTAAAAAAGGGTTCCGCCGAAAGATATGAGGCTGAAGAAATAGAAAATATCATTAATGCCGGCCTTTTTGTACCCACGCTCACCATCGCATGCCAATGGCGGTTGCCCCTTCTTGATATAGTCAGAAACCCGAAAAAAGTGAAGGGCGTGGTTTTTACCGGAAGCCCGAGGAAACTCGCGGAAGCGCTGATAATCCATGAGTTTCTTCAAAACTGGCCGGATGCCGCGAAAAATTTCCGTTTGTATCCGATAGAAATCAGACTTTCGGATAAAGAAGCCTTTAAAAGGCTTTCAAAAAGAAAACAGTGTGAAAAATGCAAAAAAATATTTTCGTCTTCTCCGGAGCATCTTGTTTTAAAGATTTGTGATAAATGCGGCGGGAAACTTATTAAAAGAAAGGACGACTCGCCCGGGGGCATAAAATCGCGGATGCACGAATTTAAAAAGTACGTTGCTCAGGTTCTTAAATACTTCAAAAACGAAAAATTATTGCATGTTGTGGAAGGCGAGCGAAGCGTAGAAAGCGTACACCGGGATATCGCCGGGATTCTGGGTATATGATCGTTAAAAACAACGAAGAATTAAAAATTTTACGTGAAGGCGGCAAAAAACTTGCCGCTATTTTAAATGAAGTGGCGCTCCGCGCGGTTGCCGGGGTTTCCGCAAAAAAACTGGATGTTTTGGCGGAAAAATTAATCTTAAAAGCCGGCGGTGCGCCTTCGTTTAAAGGATACAAAATAAGAGGCGCGCCCATACCTTATCCGGGCGCGCTTTGTGTTTCTATAAACGACGAAATCGTACACGGCCTCCCTACGGAAAAGATTTTAAAAACCGGGGATATTGTCGGATTGGATATTGGGATGCTCTGGCCTTCTGGCACTTCCGTGGAAGAGGCGGGTTTTTACACAGATACCGCAATAACGGTTTTGGTTGGCGGCGGCACCAATAAACTTATCAATGAAACCAAAAAATCTTTAGAGATGGGAATCGCACAGGTACGCGCCGGTATCCACATAGGCGATATAGGCCACGCGATACAAAAACACTTGGAAAAAGAGGGTTTTGGCGTCATACGCGAGCTTGTAGGACACGGTGTCGGTAGGGCCGTCCACGAAAACCCGGAAATCCCCAATTGGGGCCGCCGAGGAACGGGCCCAAAGCTCGTCGAAGGAACGGTGATTGCTTTGGAACCAATGGCATCGGAAGGCGGATATAAAATAAAGCTCGCAGATGACGGCTGGACATGGGTAACATGCGATCGCTCCCGCTCCGCTCATTTTGAGCACACTTTGGTTGTGACAAAAACCGGCGCAGAGGTATTGACAAATCTATGAATAATTTGCTATCTTAGCATAAGAAAATTTGACCAGTTGTTGCAGAGCTAGTAAAAAAGAGCTTTTGGGCAATGTCCCAGCTGTTCCAATTATCACCATGCCATATCTTGGAATCTATGGACTCGCCCAAATGGTCAAGTACAAAGAAAATATTTGTCAGGTTTGTTTAATTCCAAAAGACATCACCGACACACCGGAATCCAAAGTTCCTCTCGGCTTATCCTGGGCGCTGGATGTGGAAGACGGAGCAAGAACCATCGGAAAAATATTTGATGTTGCGGAAGAAGAAATACTGAAAGCCGGACGTTTACCGTTGACTGTAGTTGGTATTCTTAGTCTCGGAAGAGGTGGGGTTTTATCCAGCCACAATGTCATTGCCACAGGCTCTCACAGTGTCGCCGGCGAGGTCGCCGACGTGTGGCTCGACGATGGCAAGCCGGAGCTCTACTGGCTCGGCTCGGGCGACTCGCATGCGAAGTGGGGCTCGGCGTCCTGCGGTAGATATATTGAGCTTTGATTTCCGATTTTTTTAGAGCGGCCGCATAGGCCGCTTTTTGTTTTTATTTATTGCACAGCCTGACCGGACCTTTTATCCCAGCTATATTTTCCGGTGCGGATTAGGAACGTGATATTGACGAGGCAAACTAAGATTTGCTATACTTCTAGCATGTCAATAGATACAAATATATTGTCACTAGAGAGAGTTGAAGAAATTATAAAAAAAGCTCCGCCAGAAAAGCAAAAGCAGTTTTTAGCCGACCTCCCACGGCTACTTAAGTTTTCTGTATCCGATCTGACATTGCTTAAGCTTTCAGAACAATCCTTTGATTTTTGGTATAATGCCGATGACGCAGCCTACGATTCGCTATAAACCAGGAGATATTGTTTTGATCCCGTTTCCGTTTACAGATTTCTCTACTTTCAAACAGAGGCCGGCTTTGGTTATTTCTTCAGGTAAATTCAACGAAAAACAAGATGATATTATTATTGTCGCTATTACATCCCATGTAGTTTATCCGTTGCGAGAAAATGAATTTTTCTTGCCAACATCGAAACAAGAAAATCTAGGATTGCTTGGTGCATCAATTGTTAAGCTCGGCAAAATTGTTACAGTAGATAAGCGCCTAGTCAGAAAAATTTTAGGAAAAGTTTCTGCAAAAACCATGAAAATAATTATAGCAAGCATCCACAAAATTATTTCTCAAAATTAAAATTGTTAAAGTATAGTTCAATGCTAATTTTTTCCTAGAAAAGGAGATTTCAATGTTTGGATATCTTATTGGGGCTATAGGATTGTTTGGTTCAATCGTATCTAAACTAGCATTTTTGTGCATTGACAAAAATTTAAAGAAGGATTAGCTTGATAAGTAGATTGACGGAATAAAATGGCAGGCGAAGAAATGGAAGGAAATATTCTTGGTTTGGACGGTGTGATAGATATGTTTCGCGGGTCGGCACTTATGCTGATTTTTCTTTCAGGTCGTCAAGAAATGACGACCGATGAAGAAAAGACTAAGTTGTTTAAGGAACATATCGAAAAAGGCGCGTCATATATGTCTGATGATATGTTCAAGGCAGTTTCTGAAGAAATTTATAGGCAACACAGCAATTATTCGACGCGACTAACCGATTCGCCAGAAGATATCAAATCAAGAGCTGATAAGATAATTTTAAAAGCCATAGAGATGTATTTGGAGAAAGCCCGAAAATAGGGCTTTTCCTTTTTTATGCTAAAATAACCCTATGCCCAAGCCGGATATATATTTGTCCGTGGTAGTGCCTGCTTATAACGAATCTGGGCGGTTGCCCAATACTTTGCGCAGGTTCAACGAATATCTACTAAAGCAGGGCTATGGTTATGAGATCGTGGTGGTTAACGACGGCTCAAAAGATGCGACGGCCGATATTGTACGCTCAATGGAAAGAGAGATTAAAAATCTGCGCCTGATTGACCGCAAAAAAAACTATGGCAAGGGTTACACGGTTATGGAAGGAATGCTTGCCTCTTACGGCAAAATCCGCCTTTTCGCGGACGCGGATAACGCGACGGACATTTCACATTTTGAGAAAATGCGCCCATTTTTTGATAAAAACTACGCTGTTGTGATTTGTTCGCGCGACTCCAAAGATGTTTCCGGCGCGAAACAAGCCGTGGCACAGCCGCGGTGGAAACGGCTTTTGGGCAACATGGGAAATCTTTACATACAATGGATGGCTGTCCGCGGAATTTGGGACACGCAGTGCGGATTTAAGGCTTTTAGGGATTTCGCGGCCGAGAATATTTTTAAGCGTTTAAAAACCTACCGCTGGGCGTTTGATGTGGAGATTTTGGCGCTTGCCCGGGAATTAAATTATAAAATCGGAATAATTCCGGCCGACTGGAAAAACGACCCCAATACGCGCGTAAGTTTTATGAGTTATTTTAAAACCCTGTGGGAAGTATATAAAATTAAAAAAAATATGAAGAAACTGTCATGGCAAACGCACCAAAACGACGAGATAGCTTAATTGAGTTCCGTAGAGACCCCGTCTCCGGAGACTGGGTTTTAGTCTCCACTAAAATCCAGAAGAAACCGGTTCTCTTTACCCGCCCGGAAATTAAACCTCTCCCAAAATCAAAATGCCCTTTTGAAAACCTGCAAAAATCGGGGCACGAAGAGACTTTGTTGTGGTTGCCGAGAGCGGGCAAAAATAATTTTGCGGATTGGTGGCTACAGGTTTTGATCAACAAATACCCCGTTGTCATCAAGCATAAAATTTGTTCGTCTGTTTCCAAAAAGGGAATTTTTGAAAGCACTCCCGGAAACGGCTCCCAGGAACTTGTTGTTATGCGCGATCACACGCGCCCTTTCGCGCTGATGACGAAAGAAGAAATAAAACTTATATTGAATGCTTACGAAATACGCTATCATGCTCTCCGAACTGAACCGTGCGTTAAATATATTTTAATCATACACAATTCCGGTTCGCGCGCCGGCGCCACAGTGCCGCACCCCCATTCACAGATTTTCGCAATCCCAATCATCCCGCCCGATGTTCAAAGAAGTCTGGACGGGTCTAAAAATTATTTCCACCAGAACAAGCGTTGCGTCCATTGTGATATTTTAAAATGGGAAATGAAAGAAAAAGAGAGGGTTATTTACAAAAACAATTCTTTTGTGGTTTTGGCCCCCTATGCCTCGCGGGTTGCTTATGAGTTAAGAATTTTTCCTGTCCGCCACGAATCGCGTTTTGAAATTATCGGCGAGAAGGAAAAAAATGATTTGGCTGATGCTTTACAAACGACGCTCTCCCGCATTTATAAAATTCTTAAAAATCCAGATTATAATTTTTTTATACATACCGCTCCGCCAAAAGAAGCTCATAGCGACCATTATCACTGGCATTTGGAGATTTTACCGCGGGTCGCTACTTGGGGCGGGCTGGAGCTCGGCGCCGGCATAGAGGTCATAAAAACCGCGCCGGAGGAAACAGCTAAACTTTTAAGGAAATGATTATTGACGCGCATACGCATATAGGAAAATTTGGGTTAACCGCTAAGCTTGATTTCAGCGGCGTTTTAAAGGCGCTTCTTAAAGAAATGGGGTTTAGCCGCATTGACCACGCTTTGGTGATTGCGGGGCACAGAAAAACAAATTTTAACATAAAAATGGCGGATGAATTACGATTAATAAAAGGGATTAAAAATTTAAGTGCGGTCGGTTCGTTGGATGTTTTAAATTATAAAAGCATGGATCTGGAGATTTTGGACGCCTTATTACAAAAAAAAATAATTAAGGGTATAAAAATACATTTAGGTTATCAGCACATTTACCCGAATGAAAAGAAATGCTATCCGATATATAAACTGTGCCTTAAATATGACGTTCCGGTGATTTTCCATGCGGGAGACACCTTAACTATAACAGGAGAGCTCCCGGCCAAAATAAAATATACCCATCCTGTTTATTTAGATGATGTCGCGGCTGAGTTTCCTGACCTTAAAATAATCATCGCTCACATGGGAAACCCGTGGCTTATTGATTGCGCCGAGGTTTTATACAAAAACGAGAACGTGTACGCTGATATTTCCGGGTTGGTAACAAATGATGCCGACCTAAATTCTCCCTACGGCGCTTTGATGAAAAAACGTATACAGGAATTATTTATTTATAGCAGCCCGAGAAAGCTTCTCTACGGCACAGATTGGCCGTTGGCTTCCATGAAATCTTATGTGAAATTTACTAAAAATTTGGGCATTCCGAAAAAAGATTTGGATTACGTTTTTTATAAAAATGCGCTAGAATTATTTAAAATATGAACCCCGTTAGAAAATTATGATTTACCTAAATTTTAACCAAATAATAATATTAAACGGTCTGCTGTGGTCAAGCGGATATAGTTTTAATTTTCTAACGGGGTGAAAAAAATAATTATAGCGAATTGGAAAATGAATCCGGGGACCGGACGGGAAGCCGCTCGCCTGGCCGGCCTGGTGGGGCGCGGGCTCAAAAAAACCGGCAGGGTGGATGTTGTACTGTCTCCACCGTTTATTTTTATACCCCTGCTTTCGGCCGTCCGGCGCAAAATTCCGGTTTTTAAAATAGGCGCCCAGGATGTTTTTTATGAAAATTCGCCAGGCGGCGTAGGCCCTTATACCGGAGAAATTTCCGCCAAACAGCTTAAAGCCTGCGGCGCAGAACTGATTATTGTGGGACATTCAGAAAGACGGGCGCTTGGAGAAACAGATGAGACTGTAAATAAAAAGCTAAAGACCGTTTTAAGACATGGCATGCGCGCGGTGCTTTGCGTCGGCGAAAGAGAAAAAAAGAAAGATGAGGCGTTTCCTCAAATTGTGCGCGACGAACTTCGTTTCGGGCTTAGAAAAATCAAAAAATCTCTTTTTAAAAACCTAGTGGTTGCTTATGAGCCGATCTGGGCGATAGGCACAGGGAAAACGGATACACCAAAAAACGTTTACGAAATGTCTTTAATGATACGGCGGGAACTTTACCGTTTGCTGGGACGCAAAATCGCTTTAAAAATACCTATCCTTTACGGAGGGTCGGTTGACGGAAAAAATTCTTCCTCTTTTCTCTCGGTCGGCGGCGCCGACGGATTACTGGTTGGCGGAGCGAGCCTCAATCCTAAAAAATTTTTGAAAATAATAAAAGAGGCATCAAAGTTATGAAAAGGGTGCTTTTGCGGGTGGATTTTAATGTGCCTTTTAAAAACGGGCGGGTTGCTGATGATTTTAGAATACGCGCCGCGCTTCCTGAAATTAAAAACTTGGTCAGATGGGGCTATCAGGTTTTTTTAATAACCCACCTTGAAGAAAATAATAAAACCCCACACCTTCCGGCGATTAAAAAGGCTTTGGAGCGCCTCTTAAAAACAAAAGTCGGGTTTATGGAGGGCCGGATACCGGCAAAACCCGTACCGCGCACGGAAAAAATCGTGCTTTTTGATAATATCCGTTTGAATCCCGGTGAGAAAAAAAATGATTTAAAATTCGCGCGCAATCTCGCGTCTTGGGGAGATTTATACATCAACGATGCTTTTTCTGTTTCTCACAGAAAACACGCCTCAATCGTATCGCTTCCGAAATACCTGCCCAATACGGCCGGGCCGTTATTAAAAAAAGAGGCCGCGGAATTATCGAAGTTTTTCAAACCAAAGCATCCGTTTTTATTCGTATTGGGAGGAAAAAAATTTGAGACGAAAGAACCCCTGGTAAGCAAGTTTTTAAATGGTGCCGACGCGATATTCGTAGGCGGCGCACTCGGAAACACTTTTTTGGCTTTGCGCGGAGTCGCCGTCGGAGCCTCCAAGGTTGAAAATATAAAAATCCCGGATAAAATATTATGGAACAATAAAATATTGCTTCCCGAAGACGTGGTTGTGGAAAGAAACGGAAAAAAGAAAACGATTCTTTTTAGCGAGGTAAAAAAGAACGACCTTATATATGATGCCGGACCAAAAACAGTAAGAGTGCTGGGAGAGCTGGCAAAAAAAGCGAAATTGATTTTATGGAACGGCACGCTCGGCTTCTGCGAAAACAGCTACGCGTACGGCACAAAAGAGCTTGCGAAAGCGGTGGGCACCTCAAAAGCGTTCCGGCTCGTCGGCGGCGGCGACACGGTTGCGGCTATCCGCCAGATGAAACTTGAGAAAAATTTTGACTTCCTTTCTACAGGCGGCGGCGCCATGCTGGAATTTCTGGCCAAAGGAACCCTCCCCGGAATTGAGGCGTTGAAAAAGAAATAGCCAACAAACCTGAAAAAGCGTTGACATATCAGCGCTTTTTTGTTTGCCGCTTTTGGGTTATACTAGCTTAAACATGTGGTATAAAAACGCGGAAGAATTTATGAAAAGCGCCGGGCATGAGGTTGGCGGCGTTTGGTATCCGCGGGTTACTAAAATTTTGGAAGTGAAATCAAAACCGGCGCTTGATATTTTTTTTAAAGAAATGGGAAGCTACGAAGCCGCGGAGGCAGTAAAAATGAAATCCGCGGCAGAGGGCACGAAGGTTCACGAAGTAATACAAGCGCTTGCGGTAGGTAAAGATATTGAAATAACGAGTGATTTAAAACCTGTCGGCGAAGCGTTCCTGGAATTCAACAAAACCGCGAATATCGTTTTCCATCCTGAATTTATTGAGTGCCCGATATGGTCGGCAATGCACCGCTATTCCGGAACAATTGACGCGATTGCTACGATCGGCGGGAAATTCGGCGTATTGGATATAAAAACATCTACCGGCTTCTACCCCGAATATAATCTACAAACCGCCGCTTATGTACTCGCGCTTCAGGAGCCGGGCATCAAAAAAGCGCTCAGTCTTCCCGGAGAAATACAAACACGCTGGATATTGCGCGTAGACCAGGCTAAAACCTGTATGCGGTGCGGGGCGTCTCTCCGCGAAAAAGGAGGTAGAAACAAAGTAAGAACAGCCAAAACAGGCGTGGAAAATATGGAGGAAGCTTGCGGTAATTCTCACGAAGACCACTATTGGGGTCCGGCTAAGGGTTTAATAGAAATCAGAGAGTTTCCTTATTACATACGCGATATGAAGGCTTTTTTGGCGGCAAAAATACTTTGGGAATGGGAAAACGACTATTGGCTTAGGCGAATAGGATATTTGTAGTAAAAAATTTAAGATAAATTCAGTGGTTTTATTATCACCCTCCTTTCCTGGCCTTCGCCGGCACTTTCGGTTGAGATATCCGGGTATTCCTGCAAAACCGTGTGGACGATCCTTCTTTCGTAAGAATTCATCGGGCGCATCTCAATATCTTTTTTAAAATATCTTACGCGCTGGGCGTGCATTCTTGCCGTATCTTTTATTTCTTCAATTACTTTTTTATTATAATCGTTTACATCCACCAAAAACCAATGTTTTACCGCGCCGGCCGAAGAAAATTTGTTTTCGTATATTTTTTTTATTAAATGCGTAAGTGCCGCGATGTGTTTGCCGTTGTCCCCCATCAGCAGCGGCGCGTCGGCGGTTTTTATCGCAAACCAGCTGTCTTCTCCGCCTTCTTGGAATTCTAACGAATAAGAAACTCCCATTAAATCAAGGATTTTCTTGATAGTTGATTCCACAAATTCAATATGTTTTTGTTTTTCTGTTTGCTCCATTTAAGAAGCGGCACCCGCTTTTTTTGCCTTCCTACGGACAACCGCTTCGTGAATTATAGCAAACACATTCATCGCTGTCCAGTAGAGCGACACGGCCGCAGGCATACTGAACCCGATCATTAATATCATGACGGGTAAAACATATATCATCACTTTCTGCGCTTCTGCGGCGCCGGTGCCGGCGGAGGACGGCGTTGTACTTACCGCTAACTTCATTTGCAGATATTGGGATATGGCCGCAAGAAAAGACACCGCTGAATTGGGGCTGCCTAAACTAATTAAACCCAAAAACACCGTATTCGTGCTCTCTGATATTTTTATGAAAGAATATAAATATTGTTGGTTTGAAAAAATATCGTTTTTAAAAACCTGGAAAAGAGCAAGCAACAAAGGAAATTGTATTAATAGCGCGGAAAAACCAGACAAGGGGTTTATTCCGTGCTGTTTATATATTTCGGTTAGCGCCCTTGCCTGTTCTTCTTTGTTTTTTGTGGCTGCGTATATTTTTTTAATTTCGGGCTCAATAAGCTTCATTGCTTTCTGTGTTTTCATCATGCTGTGCGTTAAAGGGAAGGTCGCTATCTTTATAATTACGGTGAGTAAAATTATCGCCAACCCTAAATCGTGCAAAGGAAGAATGGTTGTCAAAAAAACCAGCCCGTTTAAAAGCGGTTTGTAGAATATTTCATTATATACTAAAAGAAGAAATGACATTGTTTATATCTTTTTTAAGATCTTTAAATTTCGGCGCTTTTTTTGTTTTATCCATTTTAAAAAAGAAAACCGCGTCTAATCCTTCCGGGAAACTGTTTATTCTTACCCTCACAATTTCGGACATCCGTCTCCTGGTAAGGTTTCTTGGTACGGCGCTTTTTTTTGGCCCGGAAACAATGAAAGCAAATTTGGTGCCGGCGCGTTTATTGCGGGCGAATCTTAAAGTGATAAAATCGCCTTTTATAAAAAAACTCTTTTTTTTATAAAACAAACCCAGCTCTTTTCTGTTGAGTTTGAGTGCTTTTTTAAGCATTTTACTATACGGTCAGCCTACTCCTACCCTTACTGCGCCTTCTTTTTATTACATTCCGGCCGGCGCTAGACCTTGTGCGTTTTAAAAAACCGTGTTTTTTTGCCCTTTTCTTTTTTTTGGGTTGATATGTCACTGACATAGTAAATTAACTCTACAACAAATAGATTTTTTTGCAATATTCACAGGGAATCCACAATCTATTAACATTTTCTACAATGCGTGATTCTAATATTGCTTTTATAATTAAGTCACATTTATGAACAACGATGAGGTTTGGTCAAAAACACTGCAAGAAGTAGAGCTTCTTATATCCCGCGCAAGCTTTGTGACTTGGTTTAAAGACACATCGGTTCTTGATCAAAAAGAGGGTATAGTCACGGTTGGAGTCCCAAATAGCTTTTCTAAAGAATGGCTTGAAAACAAATATCATAAGTTTATTTTAAAATCTATCCGTGGGCTTATCCCTTCAGTAAGGTCGGTCCAATACGTTATATCCCCACAATCCGGAACACAAAAACCTAAACCAAAAAAAGAGTTTGTTTTTGTCCCAGAAGAACAGATGGAATTTAAGGAATTTTATATAGATCCTAAAACAAACCTTAACCCAAAATACACCATAGAATCTTTTATTGTCGGTTCTTTTAACGAGCTGGCTTACGCCGCGGCTTCCGCGGTAATAAAAAATCCCGGAAGAGTTTATAACCCTTTATTTATATATGGGGGGGCCGGTTTGGGTAAAACCCACCTTCTCCAATCAATAGGAAACGCGCTTATTAAAACAAATACTAATAAAAAGGTTCATTATATTACTTCGGAAAAATTTACGAACGAGATGGTTTCGGCAATGCAAAATAATATTATGCATGCTTTTAAAGATAAATACAGGGATGTTGATCTTTTAGTTGTTGACGACGTCCAATTCTTCTCCGGAAAAACCAAAACGCAAGAAGAGTTTTTTTACACTTTTAACTCGCTTTACGACGCCGGCAAACAACTTATTTTCTCTTCCGACAAATCACCAAAACAAATACCTGATATAGGAGACCGCCTACTCTCAAGAATGGAAGCCGGGGTTATTGTGGATATTTCGGAACCTGAATATGAAGCGAGGCTGGCTATAATCAAATCAAAAGCCCAGGAAAAAAACATAGATTTACCCCAAAAAACACTTGAACTTATCTCTTCTATGATACAAAAAAACATAAGAGAGCTTGAGGGCGCTTTAAATACCGTGCATATCCAGTCAAAATATCATAATAAAGAACTAACTGATGAAGAAGTGAAGTCTATATTAAATAAAAACCTGAAACCTAGACAGAGTTTAACTTTCGGCCAAGTTGTGAAATCCGTGTCTGATTTTTACGATATACAGGAAAAAGCTATTTTTGAGCACACCAGAAAAACAGAAATAGTGCATCCGAGGCAGGTGGCTATGTATTTGATCAGGGAAGATCTCCAGGGATCATACCCTCTAATAGGCCAAAAATTCGGGGGGATGGACCACACAACGGCAATCCACGCTTATGAAAAAGTTTCTGCTGATCTGAAAAAAAATTCCAAATTAGAAGATGAAATAAAAACAATCAGGGAGAGGTATCAAAATTACAAATAATTTTTTGTTGAAAAAAATGGTAATACAAAACATAAAAAAGTTATTAAAAAGATATTCACAAAATAATCTTTTAAAATTCGTCGTAAACAGCTTTATTTTCGGCCAATCCACATATTCACCGTTTTAATAATAATAAATTTCTTATGAAAATCCAATGTTTATTAGAGAATATAAAAAACGCCGTGGTTGCCGCCGAAAGAGTAACGTCTAAAAACCAAACCCTACCGATACTCTCCTCGGTTTTTATAGGAACGGAAAAGGAAAAAATAAAAATTAAGTCAACAAATTTAGAAACAGCGCTTGAAATTGAAATATCTGGTAAAATTCAGGAAGCCGGAAGCATTATTGTCCCTGCAAAAGCCCTAAACATGTTTCTCTCCAATCTTTCCGGGGAACAAGCGACTATAGAGTCAAAAAAAGAGAATTTTTATATTAAAACAAAAAACACAGAAACGACGATACGGGGATATCCGCTGGAAGATTTCCCGATTTTCCCAAAAACAGAAGCAACGGATAAAATTAAAATATCTGGAGCAGAAATAAAAGACGCTTTATCGTCCGTTATTTTAGCCGCCAGTATTTCCGACGTTAAACCGGAGCTTGCCAGTATTTTTTTTAATGTTTTTAAAAACACCATAAAAATAGCCGCGACGGATTCTTTCCGGCTGGCTGAAAAAATAATTACATCAAAAAACTTTTATTCCGAACGGCAAATTTCTTTTTTAATTCCCCAAAAAACAACCTTAGAAATAATAAGGATTTTAGATAAACACGCCGGAGAAATAGAGCTTGGTCTGAATAAAAACCAAATAATAATTTCCTTCTCCGGTTTTAAATTCACAGCCAGGTTAACCGAGGGAAATTTTCCGGACTATGACCAAATTATCCCAAAAGCATTCAAAACCACAGCAGTTGTAAAAAAATCTGAGTTTTTATCAAATATAAAAATAGCAAGTATTTTTAGCGGAAAACTGGGAGATTTAACAATTTCTTTCCAACCCGGGCAAAGGGCGCTTTTTATGTCTACTTCTAATTCAGAATCAGGAGAGCACGAATCTTCCGCTGAATCACAAATACAGGGCGAAGAAGTGATTTTGAAATTCAACTGGAGATATTTATTAGACGGAGCCGCGGAGATAAATAACGAATATATTTCATTCCACGCCAACAACGAACAATCGCCTCTTCTAATGAAGGGTAAGGGCGATAATTCGTATTTTTATCTGGCCATGCCAATGCGCGGTGTTTAGAGTGTTTTTAATTACTTAAAGGCACATCAACGAGAACTTCAATTTTATTCCCGGTGGAGTCGTATATTTTAAGTTTTATGTTTTCGGAGATTTTAGTGTCAAATTGGAAAGGATAATTTTTAACAGACCCCAAATAAGCTTCGGTGTCGCCGGCAAAGAAATCTATTTGAGTAATCGGATATTTGCTTTCAATTATCGGCTTTATGGATATTTTTTCTCCCAAAGTATATATGGGTTTTTCAGGATAAATTTCCATTTTTTTAATTTTAGGGAAATTTTCCGGAACATGGACCGTGTCGTATTCTTTAGGAATAAAAGAAGGATCTTCGTCAAAAAAGCCCTGCAAAGCAGCCCATTTTCTTACTGGCTCTTCCCAATTTTTGAATTGAGGATCATTTTGTCTCCCCAACCAGTATAAAATAGAATGAATTTCCCTGACAACTTTTTTCTCCTGGAATTCCTTTGGTGTGAATTCAGTAGATAATTTTCCGGAAATTTTATCTATTATAAATTCTCTTCCTCCGCGCCACTCACCACTTAACCACGGTTTATCGTTTTGGGAATCATCCGGTTTTGTAAATTCGGAAGAAGGAACCAAGGCCATAGTTCTTTCCATTATTTCGTGCCAGAAAGGAGCGACAATAAATCCTGCCACCTTTTTTTCCATCGGAGTATTATTATTATTTCCTGCCCAGGCGCCAATGGCCACATCCGGAGTGTATCCCAAAACCCATGCGTCGCGGTAATCATTTGTCGTGCCTGTTTTGGCGGCAACCTTTTTACCCTGAAAAAAAAGGGCAGAAGCTTCTCCAAAAGCCGGAGCCCTGGCTTTGTTGTCGGAGAGGATGTCGGTTATGGTGCGCGCGATATTTTTATCAATCACCTCTCTTGGTTCCGTATTCTGCGAATAAACAATTTTCCCGTTCGCATCTTCTATTTTCAATATATATCTATAAGGATTCCTTACTCCGTCATTGGCAAAAATACCATAAGCGGATGTCAACTCAACTAAAGAAACCTCTCCGCCTCCTAAAACAAGCGACAAACCATAGCGGTCTGGCTCATTTAAAGAGGTTATCCCGAAGTCTTTGGCAGTGAGCAAGGAATCATTAAGGCCGGCGAGATAAAGTGTTTTTACGGAAGGAACATTTAAAGATTGGGCAAGAGCCTCTCTCAAAGTCAGGGGTCCTCTGAATTTTTCATCAAAATTTTGCGGATGGTAGCATTTTTTCAATTCATCCGCGTATTTCGGAGTAGATTCGTCCACCCATGTTGGTTTTCCGTCAAGGGTGCAGGATGGATTAAATTCCGTGGGAAGATCAAATACCACTGTCTCCGGAGAAAACCCTTTTTTTATCGCAGTCGCGTATACAAACGGTTTAAAAGAAGACCCCGGCTGCCTGAAAGCCGTTGCCACGTTAAAATTACCGTCTATTTTTTCGTCAAAATAGTTGCGCGAACCGGCCAAGGCAAGCAGGCCGCCGGTTTTCGGGTCTACTACAACAACCGCGGCATTTGTGGCGTTAAAGTTTTTTTCTATATCCGGGGCGTATTTAGCCAAAACCTCCTCAACGATTTGTTGAATGTCTGTGTTTAGGGTGGTTGTGACCCTAAACCCGCCTTTTTCTACAACGTCTTCTCCGAACATGTTATTTAATTCTTCCCTGACCTCAATTACAAAATGAGGGGCTATGATTCCCTGCGTGCGCGCAAGCGAGAATTTTATTGTTTCGCGACCGGCATCCTCATATTCTTTTTCGGAAATAAAACCTAAATTTTTCATTTTGTTTAAAGTAAATTTCGCGCGCTCGTCCAACTCCTTTCTGTGCTTACCGTAAGGCGAATAATAACTCGGAGCGTTCGGCAGCGACACTAAATAAGCGGTTTCCAAAAGCGTGAGGTCTCCGGCGTGCTTCCCGAAAAAAGTTTCCGCGGCGGCTTCTATGCCGTAAGCGTTAGAACCGTACGGTATCTGGTTGAGATATAAATTTAATATTTCATTTTTTGAATATATGCGCTCTATTTTCAAAGCAACGGCTATTTCTTTGAATTTTCTCAAAACATTTTTTTCTCCTGTGAGCAGAGTGTTTTTTACAAGCTGCTGGGTTATTGTTGACCCTCCCTGCTCCCACCTCCCGCTAAGAATATTATTTATAAGCGCGCGCGCAAAAGAAACCGGCCTAAAACCGAAGTGATCGTAAAACTTATCGTCCTCAAGAGCGACGGCGGCGTTTTTTACGTGCCTCGGAATTTCATCAAACGATATTACGGTCCGCTTCTCTTCTCCGTGCACGTCGTATAAAAGCGTTTCACCGGTCTTGTCGTATATTTTTGTTGATTGCGCGACTTTCCGCTCGCCAAAATTCGTCACGTCCGGAACCGTAATAGACGCTATGGATATAAAAAGCGCCAGCAGGCCCAAAAAACCGAAACCAACGGAAAAAAGAGTAATTTTTTTAACCAAACGCATAATTATAGTTATAGTCTATTTTTAGGTTTTGTGGTAGGGTTGGTTTATGGATGTAACTGAAAATAAAATCAGGGAAATTTTAGGGCGCGGCGTCGGAGAAACAATAAATTCCGAACATCTGGCGAGGGCGCTGAAGTCCGGAAAAAAACTTCGCGTAAAACTTGGCATAGACCCGACTTCGCCGGATTTGCATCTGGGGCACGCCGTGATACTAAAAAAACTAAGACAATTCCAATCCGCCGGGCATAAAGCCGTATTAATAATCGGAGATTTTACCGCGCGCATAGGAGATCCCTCGGGGAGAGACGGCGCGAGGCAGCCGCTCATGGAGAAAGAAATAAAAAAAAACATGAAAAAGTATCTGGATCTTGCCGGGAAAATCATAAACGTAAAAGACGCGCATATTTATAAAAACAGCACCTGGCTTTCCGGAGCCGAGATCCCGTACACGCTTGCTTCAAAGATCAGCGTCCAGCAGGTTTTGGAAAGGGAAGATTTTCAAAAAAGACTGAAAGAGGGTTCTAATATTTCCATGCTTGAGGCGTTTTATCCGATATTGCAGGGATACGATTCCGTAGCGTGCGAAGCGGATGTGGAAATAGGAGGAAACGACCAAAAATTTAATTTACTTATGGGCCGCCGCGTTCAGCGGGCTTTTAATATGCCGGAGCAGGATGTTTTAATGATGCCTCTCATTGAAGGAACGGACGGCGTAAGAAAAATGAGTAAAAGTTACGGCAACTATATCGCGCTGGATGAAAAACCCAACGAAATGTTTTCAAAAATAATGTCAGTGCCGGACGAAGCAACCCGTAAATATTTTTTATTGCTTACGGATTTATCCGAAGACGAAGCCGGCGATATCGCAAAAAAACTTCCTTTTGAACAAAAAAAGATCTTAGGAGAGAAAATTGTGTCGTGGTTTTACGGAGAGAGCTCGGCGAAAAAAGCCAGGGAATATTTTGGAAAAATTTTTTCAAAAAAAGAAATGCCGGAGAATATAAAGGTTTGTGAGGTTAAAGCAGGAGAGGGGTGGATAGATTTCTTATTATTTAAAGGATTTGCGTTATCTAGAACCGAGGCGAAAAGATTGATGGCTGGAGGGGCGATTGAATTCAACGGAGTTAAAATTGAATGGGCGGGAGAACAAATAACAAAAAACGGAGTCGCGAAAATTGGCAAACACAAATTTGTCAAAATAAAAATCACTTAAAAAATTGCCCATTCCGACTTCGGATCGGAGCGGGCAATTTTTATTCTTCCAAATCAGCCTCCAATTCCCAGGAGTCTAGATCCTCCTCGTCGTCTTCGGAATCATCCCCGCCGTCGGCGCCCAAGCCCGGCTCCTCGCCAGCCACCTTGCCCTGGTCTTCGTCTTTATCAAAATCGTACATATTTTTGGCAATATTTATTCGCCCTTTAATAACCGTCTTTCAAAGTGTAAAAAAGAATAAATAAGCTTGCAAACAGAGGCCTGTGGATAAACTATGGAAATCTGGATATTGCAGAGGCCGCGATGGCCAGCGCCAAAGCGTCTGTTTCGTCGTCTAAGAGCTTATTTTGAGGCAAATTAAGCATTAAACCTACCATGCTGGCGACACTGGACTTCTCGGCTCTTCCATATCCACAAACGGCCATTTTGACCTCCAAAGGGGCAAATTCCTTAAGCGTAAGAGAGTGTTTTGCGCTTAAAGCCAAAATAAGGCCCCTGACCTCCCCGATAATAAGTGCTGTTTTAACGTTTTTCGCAAAAAAAAGCTTTTCCGTACTTAGGGTTTCCGGTTTCCCTTTTTTAATTAAATCGTCTAAAAACTCATAAATTTCAAACAACCTTTCGCTTTCTTTTTTGGTTTTTAGCGTCCGCTTAACGCCGGAATCTAGCCTTTTTATGCCGCCGGGAGTTTTTTCAATAAACCCCCACCCCAGCCGCTCAATGCCCGGGTCTACCCCCAAAATCCGCTGTACGCCGGAAGCCATATAGAATCATTGTGACCCAAAAATTGCAGTTAAACCAACACCGCTAATTATTGTGATAATCCCCAAAAATTTTGTCATAACATTAAATCTGTCGGTTTGTTCTTCAAGAAACTCCGGTTTATATAAACTAAACAACAGCGCGTAAATAAAAGTGAATAACGGCTGTGTGGCAACCAGACCGACAACCAAAGACACCGGTCCGCGCGACAAAGCCGCGTAGAAAAAAACCTCGGCAACGTAATAAATAATTGAGACGGCCAGTATCATTAAAAAAATCCGCATTTCAATAATTTTCATTTCCGCGGAAAACCCCTTTCTTATTCCGGGAAACGCCAGCATTAAAATTGAACCGGCAACACTACCCACGCTTGCCCAAAAGAAAAACAACCAAAAATCCATATAGTTCAGAGAAAAATCAGTAACAACATCGCCGACTGCAAACAAAAACGAAAATATAATTATCAGCCCAAAAGCCGGTGAAAAAATTATTTTCTCTTGTTTTTTACGCGAAACAACAAACGCGCCGCAAACAATCAGCAGGATACCGGCGTAACCCGGCCACGGCAACGTCTCTCCGAACAGCAAAAAAGATAAAATTGCCACGAAAATCGGAGAAGTCCATTCCAAAGAAGCGATTCTGGAAGCCTCTTCTTTGATCATTGCTTTGTTGTAATACGTCAGCGAGACGACCGTTAGCACTCCGAATAAAAACGCGACCGGAGAAAAAATAGGATCATAATGAATAATCGTAAAAGCCGGAATTAAAAGGGCGGGTAAAATATCATTCAGATTTGTCAGTATATTGTAAGAATAAACATCTTTTAATTTCTTAGTTAAAAGATATTTGTCATTGTTTTTTATATGCCGGCGTTAGAATAAACTTCTTGCACGTCGTCGTGGTCGTCCAAGACCTCCAGAAGCGCTTCAAATTTTTTAGCGTCCGCTTCAGGAAGGACCATAGGAAATTTTGCGGTAAAATCCCTCCCCTGTTTATCAAAAGCCCACATTGCACTGCCCTCTACGCCGAGCTTGGCGCCGTGTTCGGAAAGAAGGTGTTTTATTTCATTTGTCGTGCGGTTTGAATTATCCGTTACCGCGGTAATGATCGCGGCCGACCCCCCCGGTCCGTAGGCTTCATAGACAACCTCTTTTAATTCCGCGCTTTCTTTGGAGGAAGCCTTTTTCATCGCGCGCTCAATGTTATCCGAAGGCATATTTGCTTTCCGCGCTTCTTCAACCGCCGCCGCGAGACGCGAATTTGTTTTGGGGTCCGCTCCCGGTTCCCGCGCCGCGATAGTTATCGCGCGCGAAAGCTTGGAGAAAATTTTCCCGCGCTTCGCGTCCGACGCCGCCTTTTTATATTTAATTTGCGCCCATTTAGAATGCCCGCTCATATTATTCGCGCTTTATTAGTTTTTTTGCGTAATCTAATATCAAATTCTTTGCTTCATAAAAACGCGGTATCTGCCGCACCGAGAAAGATTTTTCACCAGCCGTTTGTATAATTAAATTCCCGTATTTTAAAAACATCGCCATCATGTTTGGGACCTCAATCGTCACATCCTGCACCTTATCCAGCATGAATTCAGAAATTTCCCTGTTAAACAAACCCTTTTGTTCAATATCTATAATGCGTTCGGAAGTTATTATCCAAACATCCAAATAATAATCCATCCAAAAAATAAAAAGAACCGCCATGACCACCATCAAATAAAGAGAAGTGAAAAATTCAAGATAAGGAGAGGCGAGCGCCAGATCAACGCCGAAATACGCCGCGGCTGCGCTCAAAGCCGCCGGCAAAAGAAGAAAAAGGATGCTTCCCAAAAAACGTCCCAAAATCACGACCCAATGCCGGTGCAACACCATCAACACTTTTTCGTCTTTTGATAAATGAATCATGATAAAGGTAGCTTGAAAAGCAAAAATAAGGAAACAGCATTCAACAGCACCATTATTCCCAAAAACCCCCGCACGATCAAGGAAGAATAATCAATCGGCAAAACGTATTCGCGCAAGTGCCACAACACCGACAACACAAAAAACCAGTAAATCCCCAAAAATAAACCGTATAAAAGGAGGGCGGTAACCAAACTCATGCCTTCATCATATCATTAAACCAATTTTTGTTGCTGCTTGTCAGGAACGATTCCCAGGTGCCCGTAAGCGAGCGGAGTCGCGAGGCGGCCGCGCGGAGTGCGGTCAAGAAAGCCGAGCTGAATAAGATAGGGCTCGTAAATTTCTTCTATCGTGTCTTCTTCTTCCATGATTGATGCGGAAATCGTGCCTACGCCCACTGGGCCGCCGCCGAATTTTTTAATTATGGTTTCCAAAATTTTTCTGTCCACCGCTTCAAGCCCGAGCTCGTCAATTTCAAGAAGTTTCAAAGCCTCGCCTGCCAGATGTACGGTCACGCGCCCCTCCCCCCTTACCTCCGCGTAATCACGCGCGCGCTTCAGCAATCTGTTCGCGATTCTGGGCGTAAATCTGGAGCGGGAAGCTATCAAAGGAACGGACTCGGCGTCTATTTTAATTTTTAATATCTCGGAATTTCTTTTTATTATCTGCTCTATCTCGGGCTGCGTGTAAAAATCCAGGCGAAAAGTTCCTCCGGAAAAACGTGAGCGCAAAGGCGAGGAAAGGAGGGCTGCCCTTGTCGTCGCCGCGACCAGGGTGAAGGATGGAAGCTCCAGCTGGATGGTTCTGGCGGAGGGCCCCTTTCCGATGATGATATCCAATGCGCGGTTTTCCATTGCCGGGTAAAGAACTTCTTCAATTAATTTGTTCAATCTGTGCGCTTCGTCTATAAAAAGAACGTCGCCGGGGGAAAGATTTGTGAGAATAGACGCCAGGTCCCCCACCTTTTCAATGGCCGGGCCGGAAGTGATCTTGATTTGCGCCCCCATCTCTTTTGCGATCAGATGTGCGAGTGTGGTTTTACCCAAACCGGCCGGACCGTAAAAAAGCACATGCTCTAAAGGGTCTCCTCTTTTTTTAGCGGCTTCTATTAAAATTTTTAGATTGGTTTTTACCTTATCCTGCCCGATGTATTCGTCAAAATTCCTTGGGCGCAAAGCCAAATCCAAAGAAAGGTCTTCGTCTCTTTTTTTAAGGTCTATTTCCTGGTTTTTGGCGCTACTTGACATAACTAATTATATTTGTTATACTACGCATAGGGCGATTCTGATAAGTAGTCTCTGGGCAATAATTCGCCTTTACGGCGAATAGCGGGTTTCACTTTTAGTATTAGGACGAGCCGGATTTAGTATTCGTATTGGACCTGGCTCGTTCCTCGAGGTAAATCTAAGCTCTATCTACCCATGGAAGAGCAATTGCCCAGAGGCTACTGTTCAGAAACCACCCTATTTAATTCTTCAAAGGACGTTATTCCTTTTAATATTTTTAAAATTCCATCCTGGCGCATGGTAAGCATTCCTTGCTTTGCGGCGGCTTTCGCGATCTCCGCTTGAGGCGGGTTTTTGTCTATCAGAAGCTCTATTTCATCATCAACCAAAAAAGCTTCAAAAACACCGAGGCGGCCTTTATATCCGGTAAGATTACATTCTTCGCATCCGACCCCGGTCCAAACTTTAATTTCTGATTTAGGAACGGCTAAAATTTTATAAGCGGGCGGCAGGGTATCCAGGATTTTTAAAATCATTTCCTTTTCTTCCGGTGAAGGCGCGGCCTCTTTTTTACATTTTTTACAAAGGACCCTGACAAGCCTCTGCGCCATAATTACGTTGACGGCAGGAGCAATAATATTCGTTTTAACCCCCAAGTCTATAAGTCTGGGCACGGTGCCGGCGGCGTCGTTCGTGTGGATAGTAGAAAAAACCAAGTGCCCGGTAAGCGCCGCGTGCATGGAAATTTCCGCTGTTTCAATGTCGCGTATTTCTCCGACTAGTATTATATCCGGGTCTTGCCGGAGAATTGACCTCAAGCCGTTTGAAAAATCATAACCCTTGGATTTATCCACCTGCGTTTGTGTTACGTTTTTTAAGTGATATTCCACCGGATCTTCAATGGTTATCATTTTATATTCCGGCGAGGCGAGAAGCTTTAAAAAAGCGTAAAGAGTCGTGGTTTTTCCGGAGCCGGTGGGCCCTGTATTCAAAATCATGCCGTTTGGGCGGTCAAGTTCTTTTCTCATCATTTCATAAACCGGAGGCTGCATACCGAGCTGCTCAAAAGTTATGGAAATCGCGTGCGGCAGGAGAAGCCTCATGACCACCGACTCACCGTAAGCGCCGGGCAGAGTTGAGGTTCTGATTTCAATGTCTTCCGTGCCGGTTCTTATCGTGAACCGGCCGTCCTGCGGTTTTTCCTGAACATTAAGCTTAAGCTCGGATAATAATTTTATCCTGGAAAGAAGCAGGTTGTATAAAGTGAGCGGAATAACCGCCAAATCCTGCAAAACCCCGTCTATTCTCAACCTAAACCGCGCGTCTGCTTCCGTCGGTTCCATGTGCACATCCGACGCTTCTATACCCAAAGCACCGGCCAAAACCAATTCCAGGGCTCCAGACACTTTTTTAGATTCTGATTCGCGCGCAATGGTCCCCACCGCCTCTTTTAGGTTTTTAAAAGATCGGAGAGCGGCGCCGAAATCCTCTGTTTTTTCTTCGGAAATTTCAATAATTCCGGCCTTTATTTCTTCAAATTTGGGAACTTCTTTGTATTTATCCAGGGCTCTTTTTAGGCTCGCAGACGATATTAAGAAAAGCTGAATTTCGTATTTTTTTCTCTTTAAACCGTCCAAAATATCGGCAAGGCCGGCCCTTTCAGGGTTTGTGACACCGACCTGGATTTTTTTGCCCACGCCCTGTATCGCCACAACTTGATACGCGCGCGCGTCCGGTTCGGGGATGATTTTTAACGCGTCAATATCAATGGTCATGCGGGAGAGATCAAGATAAGAAAGCCCGCGCCGCCCGGCCATGATTCTGGTGAGGTCTTCTTCTTCTTTTTTCCTCAACGCGGCCAGCGTTTCATCGGCGGTGTTGGATGAATTCTTTACCATGTTTTCAGTATATCATTTTTAAAGAACTTCCTTATTGCGCTCCGCGGGATTTAATAATTTGCGCGATCATTCCCCGGACTTTAATTTCTGCTTCCGAAAAACTGCCGAAAGAGTTTATTGAAAAGTAGGAAGAGGCCGGAGACGTGGCAAAAAGGCCGGAAAGTTGAAGAAGCTTTTCCCGGTCCGCGCTCGCGAGAAACCCGCTGATCCCTGTTTTTTCGGAATCCCAGAGAAGCGCGTAGAATTTGCTTTGCGGATTAAGAAAGCGGAGTTTTTGGAGAACATTAATGAGCGCTCCTTCCCCCTCGCCTGTTTTCTGGAAATCTGACCTGGGAAGGAAAGACCAGAAAGTAGATATTTCTTTTTCGTAATGGCTCCGCGTAAGCGCCCTGCCCAAAAGCTTATTGAAGGGAGATGCGGAAATCGCTTCTTTTGCGTCCCAGATTTTTTTGTGGTCAAACCCCAGGTCCAGGATTTCCTTAAGAACCTCAAAGTTTTCTTTTGAAGGGGAGGGGTTTGTTTTTTCCTCTTCCTCTATTAAAAACCAAAGCGCCGGCCGCAAGCTTTCCGGAATGCTTCCAAAAAGCGCGCGCACGATGCCGGCAAGCTTTAACGGAAGGTTTTTGTCGCGTGTTCCTATCCTGATAACTTCTTTGTGCGGGGTTTTCGCGAGAATATTGTCTATTTCGCTTTCTTTCGGGTCTATCAGCAAAAAAAGATCAACGGGAACGCTTTCTTTTTCTATTCTGATATTTGAAACATCAAGCCCGGGGCGGTCGCTTTCAAGGATTATTTTAACCAAATCCCCCTCTTTTTCGTACTTCAGTTCTTTCGCGGGCAGGGTTTTCGCGTCAAATTTAATAACGATATTTTCTTTCCGGTAAGCGTTTCCGCCGATTTCTTCACCCAAAATAACGGAAACTGTTTTCTTTATGCTTTCGGTGATGTGTTCCGGAGCGAAGCTTGCGGCCTTACCCATTTTTTTGAGGGCGGAATTCAGGATTGCTGCAGATAAAATTTTCTGCGTGTCCAGCGTTTCTCCCGCGCTTACCGCAAAAGTTTGCGACCGCTCCACGATTTCTTTAAATTTCACAAAAGCTTCGTTCGCCATTGCTTCCATTCGTAGCATGCGGAACGAAAACGGCGCAATTGTGGATATCTTTATCCGTTTTTGGAAATAAATTCGCGCCTCCAAAAAATCTTTGCGCGCCCTGAGGGATTCGAACCCCCAATGCTAGTTCCGAAGACTAGCGTGATATCCGTTTCACCAAGGGCGCAAAATATGCCGATAATAGGCTTATTTTAACATATGTCAGCGCATCTTGACAAATACCATAAAAAGGAGTATAATACAAGAAAAATAAACTACTGCTTCCATAAGGTCTGCGGGCGGGTGGTGCACTAAATGTCATCACAACAAACGACATAGCACTCACAAAACCACGTCCGCGGCCCTTATTGGAGCGGTAGTTAATAAAAATATAGGCGGTTTGAAAACAAAAAAGAAGGAGAAAGGGGGCGCTTATCATGAAAGCAGGAGAACCAATAAGAACGAAAAAGGTGATTAGATCACAGAAAACTGGCGTCCTCTTGCCAAAAGAGGGGGCGTTTGTAATGGAGATGGAGAATCTTGGCCGTCATCTAATTCTCGTGAACTTCGGTCCGGCCGGGAGCGAGTACGTTTTCCCGGAGGAGATAGAAGAGGCGGCAACAATATCAACCCCAAAAGCGGCAAGTCGGTGGACGATATGATCGAGCCCTTCAAAGAGCCAGTCCGCAAGATGCTTGAGTTGCTTGAGCTATCGCATGGTCTGTATCGGTTTGCCCTGGCTTTCCTTAGAGACACACTGGACCCGAAAAGATTCGTATATTCGTCACAATGCCCAACCTCACCAAACCCTAACTAATCCTTCCGGAAGAGTTGCGGTCATTCGTCCTGACCGGTTGCAGCTCTCCGAATCTGTAAATATAAGAGCCTTGACACATATTGTTGGGGTTCTTTTTCGTCTGTGCTACACTAAAGAAGTCTCAACCCGATTCGCACAGAGGGGAGGCTATGTCGTCCGGATAAGGAACTAACGGATTGGCGAAAAGTGATCCCGTCACAAACAACCGGCGTTCCCATTTGGGGCTTGGAAGTATGGGTCGAAATTACGTGATGCGAACCCTCCAAACGCTCCATCTTATAGAGGCTTCTTCTAGCTAGAGAGGCCTCTTTCATTTAAGATTGTTTTGTTCGAATCCCTCGACAGAGATAGGATCTCTGCTAATATAGTTTTCATCGTGAGATTTGCGCCAAGTGAGTTTTATCACATATATAATCGCGGGGTGGAAGGAAGAGATATTTTTCTTGATGATTTAGATTACAGGAGATTTTTAGACGGCCTTCTTGCTTTCAACGTAGATCATCCCATGACTTTACGCAAAGCACAAAAGCTGGATATAACAGAGATCCTATCTCTGCCGAGGTTAACGTCAGTGATTGGGTACATATCAATGAAAAATCATGTGCATTTCCTGGTTAAATGCGGAAGTGAGAAAAATCTAGCTAGATTTTTACAAAAGCTATTTATTGGTTATACAATGTATTTCAATACAAAATATCAGCGAAAAGGCGTGTTGTTTCAGGGTGGCTCGAAATCCAAGCATATTAACGAGCAACGATATCTCAATCACATGATTGATTATATTCACCTTAATTCATTGGATTATGGATTTCCGGAATGGCGCGAACACGGGATACAAAAGACGGAAGCTGCAAAATCCGCGCTATTGAATTATCCGTGGTCAAGTTTAAATGGTTTTTTGAAAAAAGAAAAAGATTTCGTTCTGGATTATGAATTAATTGGTGAATTGTTTCCCAAACCAAGTGAGATTTTATCTTCCGCGTTGTGCTGGTCTTCGGAAATTTATGAAGAAAATGTGGGGTTTATGCTAGAACAATAAAAACAGAGATCCTATCTCTGTCGGCGCTTCCCATGAAAGGCTTTATGCACTTCTTTCAGCTGTTTATCGGTGAAGTGAGTATAAATCTGGGTTGTTGAGATGTTGGAATGCCCAAGCATCACCTGCACCGAACGCAGATCGGCGCCGTTTTGCAAAAGATCGGTTGCGAAAGCGTGCCGTAAAATATGAGGGGTAACTTTTTTGGATATACCCGCCGGAACGGCGTATTTTTTTATCATTCTTTGGATTGAGCGCGCGGTAACCGGGAAAAGTTTATCGGCGTCAACTCCGGCGCGCTTATCCAGATAATTCGCGACGGCGGTTTTTGCGTTGTCGGACACAAAAACAACCCTTACCTTCCCGCCCTTTCCGCGTACGGAAAACTCTCCGCGCTTCAGGTTTATATCGTCAACTCCGAGACCGCAAAGCTCGGAAACACGGAGCCCGGTTGAAAAAAGCATTTCCAAAACCGCGCGGTCGCGCGCCGCTTTTGGCGAATTGCCTTTCGGGGCGGTAAGTAATCGCTCCAGGTCAGCTTCATCAAGCAGATCAAGCTCGCGCTCGGGCAATTTGGCAAGCTCTATTTTTTCTGCATCCAGCGATGCGATATCGTGCCTGGCGCAATACTTCAAAAGCATGCGGAGAGCAATTATATGATAGTTTTGAGTTTTTTTATCCAGTTCCGCGCGGTTAAGCGTCAGCCGGTATTTTCTTACCAGGTCCTCGGTTATGTCCTCGGCAGCGGTTATTTTCGCAAATCCAAAGAACCGCTTTAAGTACCGGTCGTAATTCTCTATGGTTTTGACGCTTCTGCCTTTTTCTATTTCCAGATACTCCAAAAACTCCTTTTTTAGCTTTTCCAAATTTGGCATGTACTAATTTTATCACTTATGCTACATTATGCGTATGCTTAAAAGTAAGAGTAAAAAGAAAATAATAGAGACGCACAGGACCCACGAAAAGGACACCGGCTCGGCGGAAGTACAGGTGGCACTGCTTTCGGAGCAAATTGATGTCTTAACAAGCCACCTAAAGAAACATCCGAAGGACAACCACTCGCGGAGAGGGCTTTTGAAAATGGTTTCCAAAAGGAAAAAGTTTTTAGCGTACGTTGCCAAAACAAATAAGGCCGGGTACGAGAAACTGATTAAGAAACTCGGGTTAAGAAAATAATGTCCGACATTAAACACAAGTATCAAAGAGTCGCTGTTTTCATAGACGCGCAGAATCTTTATCATTCGGCGAGAAGTCTTTTCGGCGGAAGGGTAAATTTTAAAAATTTGCTCCAGACCGCGGTAAGCGGGAGGCAACTCATCCGCGCTTTCAGCTATGTCATCAGGACAAAAACAGGAGAAGAAAAATCTTTTTTTGAAGCGCTTACAAAATTGGGAATAGAAAACCGCGAAAAAGATTTGCAGGAATTTTTCGGAGGCGCGAAAAAAGGCGACTGGGATGTGGGGCTTACGGTAGACGCAATCCGCACCGCGGAAATCGTGGATACGGTTGTTATCGCTTCCGGCGACGGAGACTTTGTTCCTCTTGTTGAATATCTTAAAAACCAGGGGCGGAGAGTGGAGGTAATCGCTTTCGGCAGGAGCTCATCCGGCAAACTTAAAGAAGCGGTGGATGAATTCATAGACCTCGGCGAGGAGTCCGCGAAATACATAATTAGGAAGTAGACGCATTTCATTAACTATGCTAAGTTAAGCTTATTATTAATTAAAAGCTGGTCTTTGGATAGGTAGAGCCTTAATGTCGGGGGCCCTAAAATCTGAAGATCACTTCATCCCGCCGGGTGGCTGGGTTACATTAAAAAAATATGCAATCTAAAAAATATACGACCGAGATCGGCGGAAGAACTCTTACCGCCGAATTTACCGATTTAGCGCACCAGGCGAACGGGTCATGTCTCGTAACTTACGGAGAAACCGTTGTGCTTGCGACTGCAGTACAATCCAAAAATGCGCGCGAAGGGACGGACTTTTTTCCGTTAACGGTTGACTACGAGGAAAAATTTTACGCAGCTGGCATGATCCTGGGTTCCCGCTTTATGCGGAGAGAAGGTAGGGCGTCCGACGAAGCGATTTTGGTCTCGCGTCTTATTGACCGCGGGATACGCCCGCTTTTTTCCCAGAAAACAAGGAACGAGGTACAGGTGATAATTCTCGCGCTTTCAATTGACGAGGATAACGACCCGGATGTTTTCTCTATTTTGGCGGCTTCGCTCGCGCTTGGGACTTCAAATATACCGTGGGGCGGGCCCCTGGGCTCTGTCCGTATCGGAAAAGCCAGCGGAAAATTTATCATAAACCCGACCTATAAAGAGCGCGAAGGGGCTGAGCTCGAGGCTGTTGTTTGCGGAAAAGACGGCAAAGTTAACATGATAGAAGCCGGGGCTAAGGAAGTTTCGGAAAGCGAAATGGACGAGGTTTTAAAGCTTGCGGTTTTGGAAATAGATAAGCAGATAGATTTTCAAAAAAAGATAATTTCGGAGATAGGCGTGAAAAAGTCGGAGATCAAACTGGCGGAAGCCCCCGCCGATATGCGGAGCGAATTTAGCAAGCGGTTTTCCCAAAAAATAGCCGAGGCGCTTTATATCAGGGAAAAATTGAATCGATACGAAGCCTTGAACGCGCTGAAGCGCGAATGGATGGAAATTTGCGCCGAGGATTTCAAGGAAACTCCGAAAAATATCGCCGACAGTCTTTTTGAAGACGAAATAAACGACATCGTCCATAAAGATATAATTGACCCGCCGGCCGGCAAAGAAAAACGCCCGGACGGAAGAAAAATTGATGAGATCAGGCCTCTTTTTGCTAAAGCTCGGATTCTCCCGCGGACGCACGGCTCGGGTGTTTTTTACAGGGGCGAAACGCATATACTTTCGGTTGCGACCCTTGGCGCTCCAGGAGACGTACAGCTGATAGAAGGAATGGAAATACGCACGAAAAAAAGATTCATGCACCATTATAATTTCCCGCCATTTTCGGTGGGAGAAGTAAAACCGATGCGCGGGCCCGCGAGGCGCGATATCGGGCACGGAGCACTGGGAGAGCGCGCGCTTCTTGCGGTGATACCCGAAGCAGCGGATTTTCCTTACACCATCAGGGTTGTTTCGGAAACGCTTTCTTCAAACGGCTCAAGTTCAATGGGTTCTGTTACAGCGGCGTCTTTGGCGCTTATGGACGCGGGCGTGCCGATAAAAGCTCCGGTTTCAGGAGCCGCTATGGGGCTTATGATGAAAGATGAAAACCATTATAAAATTTTGACCGACATCCAGGGACCGGAAGACCATCACGGAGATATGGATTTTAAAGTCGCCGGAACGAAAGAAGGCATCACGGCCGTGCAGATGGACGTAAAAGTTGACGGAATTCCGCTTAAGATAATGAAGGAGGCGTTTCTGCGCGCGCGGGAGGCAAGGATTCAAATCCTGGAAGTTGTCACGAACGAAC
>Ga0209541_10003287_pt1 | contig 29886 bp, 42 predicted proteins | sample RifCSPlowO2_01_FD_184027 | JGI IMG/M metagenome (GOLD analysis project Ga0209541, IMG submission 184027) | Groundwater microbial communities from Rifle, Colorado - Rifle CSP2_plank lowO2_0.1 (SPAdes) (version 2) | ecosystem: Environmental > Aquatic > Deep subsurface > Groundwater | place... | reverse complement strand
AAATGTGTTAGACAAAAAAATATAAGCCAATGATTTTCTATTCTTGCCTATTTCTAAAGATAATCATCAGCACGAAATTGCCTGCGTGCCTGACTCAAGGCAGGTAACCTTGTTGTTGTCTATGGAATAATACCCTATCCTGCTGTTGTCTATCTTTGCCTTGCAGCAGAGATTGTTTGCTGTATTTTTTGCAAGGGTGTTATAATTGCTCTGCAAATTTGCAAGCTCATTTGTCTTGTCCTGCAAGGAAGATTCAGCCTTGTTCTTTTCCTCCTCGCATCCCTTTTCCGAAGAATCCAGTTTTCCCTTTAAGGTAGTATAATTAACCTCGCAGTCCAATAAGTTTTCAGTCAGCCCTTCCAATTGGCCTAACATATTGCTGTTGAAAAAATAACAAGATGACAGATTAACCTCTGCGGTTGAAACCTGCGTCTCTAATTCCTTCAGGTTTTTGCTGTAATCAACCACAGAAAGATTAGAGTCTGCCGCCTCCTTATAAACTGAATAGCCCGCCCAGAATGGCCTCGCTATGAAAACTATCACTGCAACGACAAAAATTACTGTCGCTATGATAAGATACATGTCATATTTGCTTTTTCGTTCCATTTTCCTTATATATTGAGTATTGTTTTGATTTAAAAATCTAACCAAATAGCAATGGCGTGACATAAACCTCCAATAACGCTGCAATAAACAAGACAAGCAGCGCAATAATGATGAATATTGCAAAATCCCACAGGATATACACCAATCTCCCGTGATTAAAGTCCCTTCTTATAACTGCTGTGCTTAAAATCCCCCCTGCCAATGCCGCAATAAAATACGCCGCGATTTCAGGGATTCCATGAATAAGGTACATTAATAGTCCTGTAGGAATCTGCGAGAGTGAATTTCTTACAAGCATTCCGATTGCAGCTGCAATTACCGAGGCATTCCATGCAAGTATGAATATCGCCCCTGCGCCGAATGTAAGCGAAAATACGAGAATGAAGATAAGGACATAAATGTTGTTTATGAATATGTTCATTAAATCCGAGCTTATCTCAACCGCCTTCCCGGTTATGCTGCTCATCCCATACTGCTTCAGGCATTCGTCCAGGTTCTGATAGTTTACCCTGCAGAACTGCTCAATCTGGCTCTGGAAATTGTTTAGCACTATTTTCTCGGGCAATGCTATATATAGTATAGTAAATGCCGCAAGAAACCCCAAAAAAAGGAAAAGCAGCGCTAAAATCGCCCGAAAATGCGGCCGGAATAATGTCCTGCTTCTCCCATCAGTCATCTCCCTTATTTCCTCTATCCTTATAAGGGAATGGATAAAGGGCATTGAAAAAATGACAGTGAATGTTATCACAAGTATTGATGAATGCTTTGAGAACACCGGGTCTCTCAAAAAAATCAGGTTTACAAGCAAAAAAGAAAGTGCAACGTAAAGCAGGCCCACAAAAAACAATCTCTGGGGCTTCTGTTCAGCGTGCCTTGGGCTTATCAACATCTCAAACATTTTCTCCCACCTTATATTATTAATATTATTTGATATAAATAAATTTCCTTTAGACAAATAACCTCGCAGCCCTTATATCCTCGACATTTAATCTGTGATTAAGCGCTTTTTCAATCCTTTTCATTGCCTTGTCATAAAGCATGTTTGTAACCATCTCTATGCAAACCTTGGGCAGTTCCTTCACTTCCTCGTCAATTTCAACACCCCTCAGATAAACATCCTTCGCCCCTATTGACATCCCGAGATTTTTTGCCTTTTCCTCCACCTCGGGTAAACTTAGTGGGGGTTTTATCCTTATGCCAAAATAATTTCCTTCTATTCTTTTGCCGTTATTTGCCTTAATCTGGTTCATAATATTGTCTTCTCTTGCAATCGAGACGTCACATATACCAGAAACAGGTGTATAGTGCGTCTTGCCGTTTATTAACTTCTTCTCTTCAAATCTGGATTCCTCCATGCCAATATGCCTTCTCAGGATGTTTGTGATGTCTGCAGAGGTGTATTTTTCATCAACCTCTCCATAAATAAATATGCCTGAATCCTCGGAATATGAACCATTTCTCGGGAAACTGTCAAAAAGCGAGTATTTAAGGGAATCAAGCTTAAAGCCGTTAAAACCCCTCCTTATCTCTTCCTGATTTTTGCCTTCAAAAAACACAAATCCCCTAATCTCTTGCATTTTTAAATCCCCTAATCTCTTGCATTTTTTTATGTCAGAAATGCTTGGCATTTCTGAGCATCCTAAAAACCCAACGAACAAACTAAAGGGTTTTTTTGATTACTACTCCAGAGTTTATAAATGTTATCTGAAACTGGGCTGATAATATAAAGGTTTTTAATATCAGGGATATTCAGATTAAAAATGAACAAAAAAGAAAAATTTGACAGGATATGCAATGACATAAAAAGGATTAAGATTCAGGGCGCAGAGTCAGTTGCAATTGCCAGCCTGAAGGCATACGGGCTGATTCCTGCAAATGCCTCGATAAAAAAACTATCCTCATTGAGGCCCACAGAGCCCGCCCTCAAGAACGCGCTCTATTACGCAAAAAGATTTTCTGTTGAGGATGCGCTGAAGCATTTTCTCGATTCCGAGTATGCAGCAAACAAATTAGTCTTGAAAATAGTGAAGGATGACTCTGTTATCTTCACGCACTGCCACTCCTCGAGCGTCATTGATTCACTGATTTATGCAAAAAATCACGGCAAAAGGTTCTCTGTCCTGAATACCGAGACACGCCCGCTTTTGCAGGGCAGAAAAACCTCCCGCGAACTGGCAAAAAGGGGCATAAATGTTGTCACAATGGTTGACTCTGCCGCAAGACTGGAGATAAAAAAGGCAGACATGATGATAATTGGCTGCGATGCGATACTAAGAGACGGCTCGGTTGTCAACAAGATAGGAAGCGGGATGTTTGCAGAGATAGCCCATAACGCTGGAAAAAAGGTTTACATTATTACTGACTCATGGAAATTCTCGCCAAAACCTGTAAAAATCGAGGAAAGAAATTTTCATGAGATATGGAAAACCAGCCTGAAGCATTTGAAAATAGAAAATCCTGCATTTGAAAAGGTTGATGCAAAACATATCACTGCAATAATCTCCGAGCTTGGAATCCTGAAACCAAAGGAGTTTGTCAGGGAAGTGAAAAGAGTTTATCCCTCAATGAAATAATTCCTAAAAATTTGCGGAAAAAAGTTATGGGCAAGTTTAATCTTCTGAGAAGAATAAAGAACCATATGTATTATACAGTGTGCATGGAAGGCAATGAAGAAGCAGTAAATGTCTTCAGGGTTTGCAGCAATAGGGTGAAGGGAATCCTGTGTTACGAACAATTGGATATTGAAAGATTAAAACTCATAAAAATCAAGGACAAGGAGTATCTTATATGCCCGAAAGCTGTCAAATTCTGGGAAGAAGAGGATTTAATAAAATATAAATTAAAAGATTAAAAATGAATTATCTCTAATCAACCAGAAGTTATCTTGCTTACTATTTTTCTGATGATTGGAGTAACAATCAATGAAGTGGGGAGAGCAACAAAAAATCCCAAGATGAAAGCCTTTCTCCATCTCGCAAAGAAATCTGGGGCTAATCCAATGTTTACCAATGTAAGAAAAAATGACATAAAAAAAGACATTGCAAGCCCTATAAATATTCCAAACAGCAATGTTGAATATTTTCTATGAATTCTCATAATAACCTGGGGTTTATTCCCTGCCTATTGCCTCTGCCACTTCATTGAATTCCTCAAGAATCTTGTTTCTTGTCTCAGCTATTCTTGAGATGTCCTTGTCAATAAGTTCCTTTGCCTCGTCTATGCTTTTCTTGACAACTGTCTTTGCGCCGATATCAACAAAAAGCTCCTTGCTCTGCAATGATGTCTTGATAAATATGTTTCCCCCTATTGAAGCAAGAACCTCGTCTTTATCATCGGACTTTTTAAGCTCATCAAGGCTCATTTTTAATAACTGCATTTCAATAATCTGCTGTTCAATCGCCTGCAGTTGCTGCTCTATCTGCCTTGCCTGCTGTTCAAGCATGCTTAATCTGAACAGCTTCTCCTGCTCATCCTGGGAATGATTATGCCCTTCATGTTCATGATTATGCTCTCCAATAGAATTTTCCATCTGCTTATTCTGATTTTCTTCTTTCATTTTTTGATTAGGAATTTGTCCATCGCAAGATAGTCAATTTCAGTCCCCATAAAGCACTTGTATGCGTCTTCTGGCGTGCAGACAATCGGCTCTCCCTTGACATTAAATGATGTATTCAGCACAACAGGCACTCCTGTTATCCTTTTAAATTCTTTGATTAGCGCATAATAAAGTGGGTTTGATTCCTTTGTTACAGTCTGCAGTCTCGCAGAGCCGTCAACATGAGTCACAGCGGGAATAACTTTTTCTTTGCCTTTTTTTACATCATAAACCTCCAACATAAACGGCACAGGCTCCAGCATCTCAAAATATTTTGGCGCCTCCTCCAAAATCACAGAAGGCGCGAACGGCCTGAACTCCTCCCTGTGCTTTACCTTTTTATTCACTATGTCCTTCATTTCTGCATTGCAGGGATTAGCCAATATGCTTCTGTTCCCCAATGCCCTCTCGCCCCATTCCATTCTTCCCTGGAACCATCCGACAACCTTCTCCTCTGAAATAAGCTTTGCTGTTTTCCTTATCAATTTATCATAATGCATCTCTTCATAGGTTATATTATTCTTGTCAAGAAATTCCTTTATCTCCTGGGTAGAAAATTTCGGCCCGAGATATGCATGCTCCATCACATAATTTCTCCTGTTGTTAAGGACCTGATTGTAAATGTAAAATGCAACTCCCAACGCCCCCCCTGAATCGCTTGAAGCCGGCTGCACAAACAATCTTTTGAATTTTGTATGCCTCAATATTTTTCCATTCGCAACGCTGTTCATTGCAACGCCCCCTGCAAGAACAAGACTCTGCATCCCTGTTTCCCTCTGCAAATGCCTTGCCATCTTCACTATAATTTCTTCAGTTATCTTCTGCAGGCTTGATGCAATATCCATATACCTCCTGTCCATTTGCCCATCTTTCTTTCTCGGCCTGCCAAACTCCTTCACAAACTTATTGCTGAACATCTTCATCTTGTAATGGTATGCAAAATAAGATTCATTCAGGCGGAAACTTCCATCCTCTTTCACATTAATAACATCCTTGAATTTTTCATAATATTTTGGCTCGCCATAAGGCGCAAGCCCCATCACCTTGTACTCGTCATTATTGACATCAAAACCAAGATAAGCAGTCACAGCGCTGTAAAGCAAGCCCAGGGAATGAGGGAATCTTATCTCCTTGGAAAGATTGATTTTATTTCCTATTCCTGTCCCATAAGACGCAGTATCCCATTCTCCAACGCCATCAAGCGTTAATATCGCCGCCTTTTCAAACGGCGAGACAAAAAAAGCGCTTGACGCATGCGCTAAATGATGATTGATGAATATAACATCCTTCTTGCAGCCAAGCTTCCTTATTATCGTGGGTATCTTAAGCTTTTGATTAATCCAAGAGGGAACCGCCTTATAAAACTGCCAAAATCCAAGAGGGTAAGTTTCTATATTGGTTTGTAAAATCCTTTCAAACTTCACAAGCGGCTTTTCATAGAACCCTGCATAATCAACATCACCCATCTTAATCCCTGCCTCCTTCAGGCAGTAGTTAATCGCATTATAAGGAAACCCGTTATCATGCTTTTGCCTTGAGAATCTTTCCTCGCTAACCGCCGCAACTACCCTGCCATCTTTTATAAGGCATGCAGCAGAATCGTGATAAAAGCACGCAATCCCCAGAACATACACCATTTTAAAATTGCCTGTATAAATTCTCCTCCTTTTCCTTTTCTCTCTCACTCCAAAAGCTGTCACACTCTTCATTAAACTTTCCAAATAAGGTTTTTCCTGTTGCCCTGATTATTATAAATGAGATAAAACCGCCCAGGAAGTAAACAAAAAGAAGCAGTACAAAGTTAACAACAGAGGATATAAAGAAACTAATTTTTTTCAAGGCATTCATCATTCTCTGTTTCCTCTATCCCTTTTTGATCACCATTTTTAGAATAACGCATATATAAACGCAGACAATGGTGAATTACCCGCTATTATCAGTATGCTGACTATTGCCAAAAGGATTATAATCGGCAGTAACCACCATCTTTTTCTTACTCTCAAAAAATCCCATATGTCCTTCAATAAATAGAACCTTCTCATGGTAACTTCTATAAACTTTGATTTTTAAATTTATCTTTAAGTATATCCGCAACTATTCTATGCCCAAAGGCATTAAAGTGGGAGGTGTCCTTTGCAAGATACATATCCTCTTTCACACTTCGCAAATCAGCAAGCAAATCAATGAATGCAATATTATTCTTCCTGCAAAAGTCCTCAAGAATAATCGTGGGTTTAAGTCTTTCAACCTCATCGCCCTTAAAGCGGTTATAATCCAATGCCGCCTGCCATTCACTGTCATAAATCTGGTATTTCGGAGGGATTAACAGAATAATGAATGTTATATTCTTCTCCTTGGATAATGCGTTCATTTCATCAATGTAACCAAGAGTTATATTGACTGCCTGATTTATATCATTGTCATAATCTCTCATGTAAATCCTGTACTGATAAAAATCCTCATTATTCGCAAGCCCTGTTTTTACTAAAAACATTCTCAGTGAATAGATCCCCCTCAATCTGCTCATCACAAAGTCATATGTTTTTATGTTCCTCCTTACCTCTCTTTTCAAGTTCTTGAACCATGATGCCTCTACTTTTATTGATGCATTTCCGCTTCTCACAAGATTATCCACAAAATCATTCCCAATAAAAAATCCGAGCATTACAACATCTGGTTTGAGTTCTATTCCGTCTCTCCTTAGATAATCAAGCTCCTGCTTTGTTGAATAGTCGGATAACGCAGCATTTATGAATTCGAAACCTTCTAGCTCGTCATTCAGAATGCTGGAGAATGTTTCATTATCCTCAACACCAAAGCCCCACACAACCGAGTCTCCAAGCACAAGAACTCTTTTTTTCGTTTTCACTTCTTCTATTTCATGGCTTCTCAAACCTAAGGAGTTTGTCGTAATTGTCACGCTAAACCCTGAATTAGTATTCACATGTTTTGCAGTAAAATTTGGCGCTTGTTTGAACCCGAGCAAGTCGTCTTTTATAATCAAGCCAGGAGTAGTCTCTGACTTGTCCGGTTTCAGTATCCTTATCGCTGTCTCAAGAAAAATAAAAAATATAAGGATGGTTGTGAATAACAGCAATAGATTCTTCAGAACTTCCTCCCTTTTGCTCTTTCCTCGTTCCATCCTTCAAGAAATTAATTTATTTCGGTCAATATACCTTCAGCATTTTCCTTAATAAAATGCTGAATATCGTGCTGAATATTATGTAGGAAAGAAACCATCCAGCGCCATCTCCAAAAACAGGCACGTTTGCATGCCAGTATATTATATTGCCAATGCCTGCGCTCGTATAAATATCCTTCAGGAAATTAAAAAACAAAACAAAGGGCAGCAATGTTATCACTGTTATCTTTAATGAAGCCCGCATCTGCTCTGTTGAAAGCGACATCATCTCCTTCTGCAATTCAAGCATTTTATTTGGATTGTCCTTTAACTGCTTGCTTCTTTCCTGCAGTTCCTTCTGCTTATCCTTCAATTCCTTCATCTTTGCCTGATTTGTGAATTTCTTGTATGCTATAGTAAACAGGAGTGTTATCAAAAAGGAGAAAAATATTATGCTAATCAAAGGAAACGATTTGACAAATTCTTGTAACATTTTTTATCACCGATTGTTTCTATTATAAATCTGTGTTTTTATTTCTATTGTTTTTTAATTTTAAGATTACATCATCTTTCTCAGCATAGGGTGCATATCCACTGCATGTTGTTGTGAGATGTCTTCATAGAACTTGTAGATAATCATTACTCCTAACAAAATCGCAGTTCCTGAAACCAATGCCCCAAGCAAATCTGCAAGAGACGCGAGCAGACCTATCGCTGCTCCCCCCATCACAGTCAAAGGCATTATATACCTGTTTAATATTGACTCAAGTATTCTCGGGTCCCTCCTGAATCCAGGTATATGCAGTCCAGAAGACATAATCTGCTCTGCCTGGTTCCTTGCATCCATTCCCGAAGTTCTTACCCAGAATACAGCAAATAAAACTGAGAATAACATAAAAAATAATATATGCGTAACTGACTGCAGCAGGAAAACAGGCCTGAAACTTTTTGTGATTAACGCTTCAATTATTGATGGACTTGGCGCAGAAATCCAGAATGACAAGCCGCTTTCAGCAGTTCCCTGTGCATTGAATTTTCCCAGCCATCCCATATGAGAAGCAATCTTTGCCCCAATCCCACAGTCTCCCAATTGGCATGATATTGCAGAATTTTCTGCGAGTCGTGCAAAAAGCTGGACATTTGCAACCAATGCTGCAGCAAGAATAACAGGGATGACAGATGTGTAAAAGAATGCAAGAGGCCACTTTATTGCAAATCCCCGTATTCTCTCGAAGCTCAATGGCACCTCAACCTTTATTGACTGTGCCCATACTACTATAAGAAATATCAAGATTGTTACAGCGACAACTGCAGCAGCCCTCATTGCTGAAATAGCATCGCCATTAGCTATTGATATAAAAAATACAAGCACTCTTCCTACTGGCTGTATCTGTCTTTCTGCGCCAAGGAAACCAAATGCCTGGGTGAATAATCTCCATCCAACTCCCGCGGCAATAAACAGGCTTACACCAGAGCCAAAGCCATATTTGGTTGTTACTTCATCCATAAAAACAATAAGCAATCCCCCTACTACAAGTTGCGTTATTACAACCCATTCCATGCCGGGCATTGCCTCTAATCCCTTCATCAGAACATAAACCATCGCCTCAAATATCACAAAGAAAAATGTCAATAATTTCTGCAAACCCTGAAAGTACTCCTTGTTCTCGGGCAACTTCAAGTCAATATTCAAAATTTTTGAACCAACAAGCAATTGCAAAATGATAGAAGCCATTACAATTGGGCCTATGCCCAATGAGATGACAGAACCAAAATCTGTCCCAAAAATAATTGCAAGATACTCAAATCTTGCAAGTGCATTTTTAGCCAGTCCATACAAAGGGATATTTGCAAGAACAAAAAAGGAGATAATTACAATCAGAGTCCATTTAAGTTTCGTATTGAAGCTTAATCTCTTCTCTGTCGGTTTTGCAACTGACGGAAGATTTAAAACAAATTCTCTTAAATTCATTTTTATTTTTGGTTTATTTCTTAGTTTCTGCCTTGTTATCCTTAACGGATTCTGTTAATTTCTCTTCATCTACTAAAACCCTGCCACCTGCTTTTTCTATTTTTTTCCTTGCGCCCTCTGAAACAGATTTCGCTTTTATAATGAGCTTATCTTTCACTTCGCCCTCGCCAAGAACCTTGTAGTCATATAAATTAAGCTCAATTCCTTCGGGTGTCTTTTTTGCAATCCCCTCTTCAATAAGATTATAAAGCCTGTTCTCAATGTCCATTATGTTTATCTTCTTCTCATGCCTCTTTTTCAGTTCTTTTATGCTTGTGAATCCCTTCTTGCCAAAATAATCAGGCATCTTTGCTTGGACTAATGTCACCTTTTGGCCTGCCTTTTTCCCAGTTCCTGCCATTCCTACTCCCCCCTTGCTGCCGCTTCCCCTGTGCTTCTTGCCAAATCCATAGCCGCATCTTTTGCTTCCCCTTAATCTGCTCCTCTTGTTTCTTTTTTTGACTCTCATTTTAAAGCATCCTCCTAAGAAGCAAGGCTATGTCTTTTCCATTATTTCCTAATATTCCTTTTGGATAAAGTATTCTTGAACGCTTGTTAAATCCCTTTTTTGGCGGCTGCAATCTGAAAAAACGCTTCATATTCCCAAACTCTCCAGATTTAATCTTTAAAATAAGCGGGGCAACTGAATTCGCCTCAATTGGTTTATCTCCTATTAGTTTCCCCCTCTTGATAATAAGCTCCTTAAGCATCTCATCGTCTATCTCGCCATATGCCACATATTGCGATACCTTCTTTAGCATGCCTGAAATCTCCTTATTCTCCTGTAAAACAACACAGGTATATTTCTTTCTTAATCTTAACCTGTCAAATGTTGATTTTATATCCCCCCTTAAATCAACCTGCCCTGAAATCCTTATTACTGCAATCATTTTTTGCTCCTCAATTTTTTTAATGCATCAAAACACGCTTTAGCGAGATTTATCTTTGTTCTTGTCTGCCCGAATGTCTTGCTGTAAATATCCTTTATGCCGGCAAATGCAAGAATCTTCTTGCACTCACCCTCTATGACTAATCCAGTTCCTCTTGGAGCGGGCATTAAAATAATTCTTGAACTTCCGCATTTTCCCTCTACTTTAAGGGGTATTGAATGCTGTTCACTGCATGAACAGTCAAAACTACCACAGCCTCTTGTTATCTTTATTATATTCAATTTAGCATTTCTTGCTGCTTTTTCTCTTGCAGGTAATGTTTCCTTTGCCTTGCCATACCCCAAGCCAACATAACCGGCCCTGTTGCCCACAACAGAGAGGCACGCAAAACTTGGCTGATTGCCCTCTGCAGTTTTTCTTTGTGTTTGCCGCCAAGCCCTTCTCTTGCCGCCTCCAAATTTTCCCTTTGCCTGCCCTATCGCAAGCAAATCAGAATTCAAAGTCAAGAGCTTGTCAACAATCTCTGCCTCCATTATTTTCCTGTCCTGCTTGAATATCTCGTCTATATCCTTAATCTTGCCTTCCTTTACCTCTCTGCCTATATTTGTCTTTGGCTGCCATGAATCCAATCTTTTAAATCTCTCTTCTTCCAGTCTCATTGCGGCCTTTTTAATCAAATCCTCCTCGCTTTTCTCTATTGGCTGAATGACTTCTTCTTCTACTTCTATCTTCTCTTCTTGAACAGTTGGCTCGGTCTTATTATCCTTATTTGATAATTCCTGCTCTTGTTCAATTTTCTTTTCTTCAGGTTTTTCAGTTTTCTTTTCCATTTTATTTAATACTCTTTTTGATTTCCTCTATATTGATAGATTTTTTCATATGCTTCCCAATCAATCTGTCTTCTGAAGGAATAACATCTTCTGAACATGGCACATTGATTCCTGAATCAATCACTCCCTTGATTGCTGCATAAATTCTCGAACCCTTTGTTGACCTTGCCAGTCCTGTGTCAGCTATTGCCTTCTCAAATTTTAGTTTCTTTATTTTAGTGCCTAAAAGATAACCATCTAGATAAGCTGCAGGAACTGACTTTAACGAGCCTGCTGCTGATTCTGGCCAGCCATACTTAATCAACTCTCTTGAATTTGCAGTGCATAAAACAAAATCCTGCGCCTCTTTGCTCTCAACAAGCTGCAAAATAAGATACCTATTTGTTTTTCTTGCTACAATTCTTGGTATCCCTGATTTAATCATTCTTAATCTCGCATGATAATCTGTCCTGCCCTCATTCCTTCTTCTGAATTTTACTATCCTATAAGTCATTTTGTATACTCCTTAAGATGCTTCAAGCCCTTGAAAATGCCTGATTTGGCATAATTCCTTAATTTTCTGTATTCCACTGAACTGATTTTTCCTTCAGTCCTCTTAATTTTAAGATATTTTCGCAATTTTCTTATTTTATTAACATAAGTTGTTTTCTTTCTGGCTATTTTTATCTTTCTGCTTATCCTGCCAGCCCTTCTCCTCGTCTTTCTCTTTTCTTTCTTCTTTCCGCCTCTGATATCCTTGATTTTTATAACCTTCTCTGCTATCAGGTCCTTGATATCCTGCCTCGTTATTGCCTCTTTAATCTCCTGCAGTCTCTCTGGATTAAACCATACTCTGTCTTTCCCGACATTAAGCACTCTTGCGGCAATTGTTTTTTTCTTGTCAAGTTTCATTTTACTGTTTTTTCTCCTCTGTCTTAACTTCTTCCTTTTTGGTTTTTTCTGTGCTTGTTTCTTTTTTCTTGCTAATTTCTGCTATAATCTTCTCTGCCTTTTTCAGGAATTTCTTCCTGTTGATAAGCAGATTGACGCCCATTTCCTCTGCCTTTTTCACAATCGCAATCTTTTTTTTCATGCCAACTTTTGCAATTATCCCTATGCAACCCTTGCCGACCTTTTCCAAATCCTTCTCGTTCTTTACTAACAAAGGTATAAATCCTTCTATAGTTCCTCTTATAAGACGCGGGCTCATGTATCCGACTGAGGGATTTTTTCCGTGGCTCTTTTTCTTTTCTCTGAGCTTGTTATGCCTGCCCTTTGGCTTTCTCCATACCTGCTTGTTCTCTCTTCTCAATCCAAGATTTGATATTTTATGCCAGTCCTTCCTGAGGAATTTTGGCTTTCTCTTCTTGAGTGCTCTTCTATACTCGAGCAGTCTCTTGATTTCCATTTAAATTTTCCTCCCATCTTTCTCAATCATAAAAATTCCATCCTGAAAAACCCTTCGGTCTCTTGATTTTATTCTTGTTGCCATTTCTATATTTGCTGCAGTCTGTGAGGCTTTTTCCTTGTCAATCGAAGTGACAGTTATAACCTCTCTCTCAATCTTAACACTTGTATCCTCAAGTATCTCTGCCTTTCTTTCCTTTGTTTCCCCAAGGAAATTCTTTATTATGACGAACTTTTTTGCAGGATCAACGGCAACTGAAATGGGAAAATGTACAGAGCATACCTGCAGTTTATACTCAAATACCCTTGTAACCCCCAGAACCATATTTTTAATGTGCGCTGCAATTGCGCCCGTTATCTTTTTCTCGCGCTTTGTTGCCTTTTTTGAACTTAATACAACCAGATTGCCCCGCTTCTCCATTGACATAAAATCATGGGGGAAATTCCTCTCTGTTTTTCCGAGAGGGCCGGTTACAGCTACTGTAAAACCATTTATTTCAACATTTACATTTTCTGGTATCTGAATTTCCTTTGATATGTCCTGTTTCATTTTGTCATTATAATGCATCCTCTGGAATTTTAATCTAAAAACAGAATGCTATTAAAGATCCTCCAATATCCTTTTCCATTGCTTCCTTGTGTGTTAATAACCCTCTGCTTGTTGATACAATCAATATCCCAAAATCCCTTGCAGGAAGAAATCTTCTGACATATTTGTCAAACTCATTCTTTTTGACATAAAATCTTGGTTTTATTGCCTTGCAGCTGTTTAAGCTTCCAAGCGTGATTTCTACCTCTCCGTCTTTTTCCTTGTGGCCTGAAATGTAGCTATTTCTTTCCATTATATTCAAAACCTCCTGTAAGAGTTTTGAACTTGGGACTGAGCATTTGTCCTTTTTCCCTGCCTTTTTTGTGTTCATCAAACAATTCATTGCGTTTGCTATTATATCCTGCATTTTTTCCTCCTATGAATATTTCCTAAATCCGATTTCTTCTGCTATTTCCCTGAAGCATTGCCTGCAAAGATTTAATCCATATTGGGAGAGATGTCCCCCTATTCTTCCGCATCTTTGGCATTTTTTTGTGGTAAAGCCAATTTTCCTGTCTTTTGGCTTGTTGAATCTCATATATCTCGCTTTGATTGCAGGCTTGCCTTCAAGCTGTTTCAAAATTTTTTTCCAGTCGCTTACTGTCATTCTTTGGTCTCCTTCTCCACGATATTTGTATTGAAATTTTCCTGCATGAATTTTATTGTTTCTTCCTTTGTTATCTTGTGCCTTAAAGGTATCCTGCCCCTCTTTATCTTCCTTAGGCCTACATTGAAACCTGCGCGCCTCAGGCTCAGTGAAACATCAAACCCCAATATCCCTATTTCGCGCTGAAACTGCACTCCAGGTATTTCTATATACTCATGAATTCCAAAATTAACAACGCCCTCCCCAATCTGCTTTCTTGTGAGCTGATTGCCATTCACTTCAAGGAATTTTTTCAGCAATTCCTGCACTCTTGAACCCCTTAACGTCACCTTGCATCCTATCGCAAGTCCTGGTCTCAGGCTGAATGCAGGCATTCTTTTCTTTGTCGTTGTCTTGACTGGTTCTCTCTCTGTCAAAAATTTGAGCAGTTTCATGCTCCTGTCAAGTTTTTCTCCCACTGCCCCGCAGCTAAGCACGAGTTTGTCTATTTTTACCCCCCTCATTAAATTATTACTTTTCATTTTCAACTACAAGAACATTTGCTAAAGGTATCTTTATAACGCTATTATCTGCCTTTATTTCTGCAGTTCTGCCCTCCATTTTGTTTAATATACCCTTTGTGCCTATATGGCTGCCGCCTATTACTTCTACATTTGCCTTTTCCTTTAACGGCAGATGTTTAATGATTTTATTTGCCTTAAAATCAAAAATCACTGAATCATTTACTGCTGCTTTCAAATCTGACATGAGATTATAGCCGTTGTCAAGATTAATCTGGACCTTGCCTCCAGAAAGTATTTTCTTGCTTACAATCTTACATACCCTGGTCAAAGATTCCTTCTCATTTATTTCAACCATGGAAAATTTATTGTTCTTGAATATAACCCTAAAGAATTTCTGCAGCCCGATTATTGTTACAGTGTCGAATAAGTGAACACTTATTCGCTCAGCATTTGTCTTCCTATCATTGACAAGAATTTCGCCTGCCTTAAGCAGTGCCCTTGCTTCTTTTCTTGTTTTTGCAATCTTGAGTATATCTCTCAGTATAAGCAAAAGAGGGATTGTTTTTGCATTGCCAATTTGCGCGATTACATATTTCTCCCTCCCCTTCCTCTTAAGAGGGAATGATTTTGGCATTGCGATTCTTCTCAGGTGAGTCATTTTTTTATCTCCAATTTTTTATTGTCGCTTTCATTTTTCCTCTTAATCCTTTTTTTGTCTTCATTATTCATCTCGATTATCTGCAAATTTGAAGGATGGAATGTAATGGGGGCCTTGCTCCCGTCTCTCTTTGTTATCTGGATGCCCTCAATTGTCACTCTTTCTCTCTTGACATATACACTAAGCACCTTGCCTTTCTTGTTTCTGAATTTACCGTTCAAAATTCTGATGATGTCGCTCTTTCTTATCTCCATGCTTCTTTTTTCGTAAGTTTTTCTAAGCTCCTTTGAAAGATTTGCGCTCATCAATTTTTGTTTCAAGTGCAGAGGAGCATTAAATCTGTATTTCCTTTGCTTTCTTGCCTTGCTGCTCCCCTTCCATTTAGTTGAAAATTTTTTTTTCATTTTTATACAATAGTTTTGGCTAATTTAGCTACAGTAGACCATCTTTCAGACACTTCTCTCGCGACAGGGCCCTTTATTATAGTCCCTTTGGGATTGCCTTTCTCGTCCTTAAGCAGTACTGCTGCATTATCATAAAAGCATATTCTCTCTCCAGTTAATCTTCTATAGGGCTTTTTTTGCCTTATTACAACTGCATCAAAAACATTGCCCTTCATTTCAGGCAGCCCTTCCCTTACGCTTACTTTTATCCAATCGCCAACACCTGCTGAAAATTGCCTGCCCTGCACACTCTTGCCTCGCTTTACCGACACTATCCTTGCGATTCTCGCACCGCTGTTATCTGCTATATTGACCTGGCATCCCAAATTAAGCGCTTTTGTGATTCTTGCAGTTACGGCTTTCATTTTTTTTAAATTATTTGTCTAATTTTTCTATGTTTATTATAACGTGATGTATTGTCTTGCTCAATGGCCTGCATTCGCTTATCTCTACATAATCTCCTGCTTTGACTTGTGCTGCAAGACATTTTGGCAGATGCGCATGCAATCGTGTTCTATTTTTTGCATATCTCTCGTATTTTGGGAAATATGTGAATCTCTGAAATTCTATAGTCACATTACTGGCATGAATCTTTATAACATTCCCTTTGAATCTTCTGCCTCTGACTGAAATTGTTCCATGAATCGGGCATTTCTTGTCATTGCACTGTATAGCATCCTCTACTTCTGTCTTCTTCTCTGCTATTTTTTTGTCCTTTTTCATTTTTGCTCCTTATGATAATGGCCGGGCTAACCCAGTATTACACCTCTTATTGCGTTTGTCTCTTATTCAATTGTGTTCTCGGGAAATCCCATGCGAACAAGGATTTCCTTTGCCTTTCTCTTGTGTTCTCCTTGAAGTTCGATTACACTGTTCTTTATTGTACCGCCACAAGCAAGCTCTGTTTTAAGCTGCCTTGCAGTCTCTTTCATGTTGACGCTCTTGTCAAACCCTGTTACCAGCGTTATTAGCTTCCCGAACTTTCTCTTAACCACTTCAATCCTTATGCTCTGCTCTGTCTTTGCTATGTCTTCGCAAACACATGCTTCTTTAGGCAAACCGCATTTCGGGCATGTATCCATTTACTTTTTTACAGTCCTTTCTTTATTTATTTTATTTACGGATGTGAGTATTCTTGCTATTGTTCTCTTGATTTCCCTGATTTTTCTTGGCGCAGTTTTGCTTGATTTTTGGGCATTCACTTTCAATTGCTCTAACCTTAAATCATTCAGCTTTTTCTGCAATTCATCGCTATTCATCGCAGCTATCTCCTTTTTCTTTAATATTGCCATTTTTAATTCTTTTTACTCCCTTTTCTTTTTGGTTTTTCTTCTTTTGCTGCATCTGGTTTTGGCTCTTCATTTATCTCCTCGATTAGGAGATCTTTATTAATGCTTATCCTGTCAAGCAGCAATTCATTTGGGGGCACAATCTCTACTTTCACTCCGATTGTTCCGGGCTTTGTATTCGCAGGTATTTCAGCCCTGCTGACTAAGCGTACCTGCTCTCCTGTTTTTTTCAGGTAACCGAAAGCAAAACGCCATGACTTTGCCCTCTCGCCTGGCAGCTTGCCCGATAATCTTATCTGTCCCCCGAACGCGCCCGCATTCTTAATTCTCTGTAACATCTTATATGCAATTATCTTGAAACTATTAGATCCAAATCTCTCAAGAGCCAATGCAATCTCCTCCCCAACACATTTTGCATCTAAATCTGGATTTTGCACTTCAAGTATTTCGATATGGGGATTCTCCATATTAAACTGCTTCTTTAACTTCTCTGTCAAATCTGCTATCTTCTCGCCTTTTCTTCCGATAATCAATCCGGGCTTGCTTGTCTTTACTATTATCTTTTCTCCTATGGGGGTTCTTTCTATTCCGATTGTGTTTATTCTGCCTTTCCCCAATTCTGCCTCAACGAATTCCTTTACCGCGAATTCGTCCTGCTTTAATTTTACAAATTTTTTCTCTATCATTTTTGTTTTAATTCAATGAATACATCTGTCCTCTTGAAATTCTGGGCTTTTCTGCTGAACCTTCTTCTTGATGCCAGATTTGATTTAGCATGAATTACGAGCGAAGATGCGTCAACTCCTAAATTCGATGCATTTGCCTTCAAATTTTTTAATAATCTAATGAATACCTTGCTTGCATTTTTCGGATATCTCCCCGAATCCATCCCCTTTCTATGTGGCAATTCTCCTTTCATAGGGACTGCCTTCTTTAAATCCGAAACATCTTGGAGTATTGAAATTGCATTGTCTGCCTTTCTGTTCCTTATGAATCTGCATATCGCAATTGCATGTTTTGTCGAGATTGGGAGGTCCTTGCCCGCTACGGTTATGCTTCTATGCAAAACCGGCTTCTGATTCTCTTCTTTCTTTTCTTCCTTTTTCTCGTGTTGAGGTTGTTCTTGTTCTGTCATTTTATTTCACCGATAATGCCGCAGAGCTCTTTGTTGCACCTATGCCTGGTGCGCTATGCGCAACCTTTTGCCTTGTAGGCACAAATTCTCCTAACCTGTGCCCGAGCATTTCAGGCAGGATTTTTACTGGAATAAATTCCTTGCCATTATGAACATTTATCGTCAAGCTGACCATTGCAGGAACTATGACTAATGACCTTGAATGCGTCCTTATTTGCTTGCCCCTCTTGTGCTTCTTGTCAATCCGAACTAAAAATTTCTCAATGCTGTCAAATTGCCTAAGCAGATTTCTTCTTGCCCTTGATTTCAAGAATCTTGCGAATTCCCTTATTTTAAGCCCTTTCAATTCTTCTAATGCCTTTCCGCGAAATAAAAATTCTGTTACCATTTCAAATTTCCTTCCCATTTCTTGGGAAATTTAAAGCCAAGAAAACCAAATGGTTTTCTGGTTCCCAAAAAGCTATGCTTTTTGCGACTTGAAAATTATTTTTAATTTTCATTGTTTTACTTCTTTCTCCTTCCTGTTCTTCTTGGTCTCAGCAGCCCAACCTTTGCTCCAGGTGGTGCATTCCTTTTTGCTATCTTGGATTTAATTCTTTTTCCTCTTCCGCATCCGAATGGATGGTCAACTGCATTCATCTTTACTGCTGATGTCCTTGGCCACAATTTATTCCTTGCCTTCATCATATGCCACATCTTGCCTGCCTTTGTAATTGGCTTGTCTCTCCTGCCTGAAGCAGCAACAATCCCAATTGTTGCCCTTATCCTTCCATCAAATGGTTTTTCCTGCTTTGAAGGCAACAGCACAAAAACATCATTGCCGATTTTTTTTGTAATTTTTGCAGATAAACCTGAAGCCCTTATAAATTTTGGTCCGTTATAGGGTATTGCTTCGACATTGCAAATGTTCGTTCCTACTGGGATTGTATTGATGGGCATTATGTTCCCTGTATTCGGCTGTACATTTTTCCCTATTTCAATTTCCTGTCCTTCCTGCAACCCATTTACAGCAATGTTATAAAATATTTCATTCCCAATTTTTACTTTCGCAATAGGCGATGAATGCGCTGGCGAATTTATTATCTTCATGACTTTTGCTTTGCCTTCCAACTTGGGATAAGTTACCCTAAACCTGTATGCCTTGGGCCTCACCCTATAAGTCAAGCTTCCATGCCCTCTTGCCTGTTGTATAATTGTTTTTCCCATCTTAAAATTATATTAAGCCCAATTTTGTTGCAATGTCAATTGCAGGGTTTTCATTCCTTAGCTTTATATATGCCATTTTTTTGTTTGCCCTGATTTCGGTATTGATAGCTTTGACCTTGACATTGAAATCCTTCTCTATCTGCTTTTTTATCTCTATCTTATTTGCTCTCCTTTCAACAACAAATATTATTGTGTTCTCTGTTTCAATAAGCTTTATCGCCTTTTCTGTCCTTAATGGATATTGCAGTATCATTTTAAAGTCCCCAATTCATTTATTGCCTGTTCGGTATAGATTACAGTTTTGTATCTATTATCGTAAGGATAAAGATGCTTGACAGATAACTGGTTCGCCTTTGCAACATCAAAGATTTTGATTTTGATATTTTCATTTTTTGCGAGCACAATAAGGAGTTTTCCTTTCTGATTTTTTTTGAGTTTATTTGCAAGGCTTATAATCTCTCTTGTTTTTGCCCCGGATAATGAATCAACAATTACTGGCGAAATCGAAGAAATCGCTGAAAACAATGCAATTAATCTTTCTTTCTTGTTAATCCTCGTCTCTTTAATCATGCTCTCTACTTTTGGGGGATGCGCCGCTCTTCCACCCCTCGTCGAAACGACTGTTGCCCCCACCCATGAGAACCTGTTGCCGCTTCTTGAAAAGACTTTTCTTGGGACTCTTGAAATGCCCAGCCCATAGGCAGTTTTCCACTTTCTTCTTGCATGCTTTATCTGTCCACTTGCAGAATGCTGCATTCCCGCGAGTATGAAAGGAGCATATGGCTGCTTTTTCTTTGAAGCTTCATATAATCTGGAAAGAATATCCCATCTTAAAGGAAAGGAAAAGCATTCTGGCAGTTCTATCTCCCTGATCTTCTCGCCTTTTATATTCAAAACATCTGCTTTCATTTTGCTCTTGAGATTATTTCAAAATTTTCCTTGGTTGTATTTTTTGAGGGCCTTAATGCAGAAGTAATCAATAATGGTCTCTTCTGCGCTCCATGAACAGAACCCTTTATCAAAATATAATGAGTTTTTATTAATCCATAATTTGAAAAGCCGCTTTTTGGGGTTATGCCTGAACTCGAATTTGCAATTTCAAGAATCTTGTTATTATACTGCACTCTTGTGAAAAAGCCCATCTGCCCCATAAGAGGCGCTCTGAAAGTCAATCGTGAAGGCTTCCAAGGGCCCAGGCTTCCCGCCTTTCTTACTCCCTTTTCTGACTTGTGCTGCCTGAATGAAATCCCAAATCTTTTTACAGGACCCTGAATTCCCTTGCCCTTTGTTACAGCCCTCACATCAATAAGCTGGTTCTTTGAAAAAACATCCTCTATTGATATTTCTTTCCCAAGCAATTTTTTTACAATTTCTAATTTTTCATTTATATTGCCGGTTAATGCGACCTCTGTCAAATCAGGAACCTTTTTTATTGATGTTTTTTTGGCAATAGAAAAGACAATAATCCTTATGTCATTATAATTTGTTAAATTTTGGGAGATTTCATCAAGCGTTTTGCCTGATTTCTTTGGGAGTTTTAATCTCCTTTTCAGTTCTGCATCGGGGTTTTCAGCTAAAATCTCGGTTGAAACAATGCCATTTTTATAGAATCTTACAGAAAAAATCTTCATCGGCGGGCATTCAATAATGCTTACAGGCAGGATTATCTGCTTATTTTTTGTCATTGAATTTGGGGTTAAATCCCTTGCAACAACATGAGTCATGCCGACTTTGTAACCAATAAAACCCAGAATTCGCGCCCCATCACCAGAGATGTTTCTGAAGGCGGGCCAGTTGGCACTAGGCAAAATTGATTTGGCCCGCTTTCGCGGCCAAAACTGCAAACTTCCTGCTCTTGGCTTGCTTGTCTTTGGCATTTCTTATTATTCCTATTAAATGGAGCGAAAAATTCATTTTACGATAGCCTTTAGCTATTTACTGATTATCCCCTAACCTATTTTTTAGTTGCAAAAAGGCATTTATAAAGGTTTCGGGGTTAATTTCCTTAGTACGAATTAAGATTTTTTCTCTCTTACTCCCCTTTTCTTTCTGCGAAACATATGATCTCTAAAAAAAATAAATTTAGATAAAACCGATAATGAAATGATAATAATTAGAAATATAAACAAGTACTGAAAACCTTCTATACTACTTGTAATAGGTTGTGTAGCAGTTATACTAATATCTGAGATTTTTATTGTACCTGCAGAATCTGAATGAACTACAAGAGGAACAGAGCAGTTTCCTTTTGCATCAGGTGTACAAGTTGTTAGATAATTATTAATTGCAGTTGAAAAATCCTGAGTTGTTTCTGTTGTTGAAAAATTTCCTGAATAAGCCCATTCATAATTGCCCTCATCACCAATATCTAAACTTGGATTAGCTGAAAAGTTTTCCATATAATCAGAGCCATTCAAAGATATTTCAGCCTCTCTAGCATTAGAATCTTTTGGAATTTCAATATAAACAATCTGATTTCCCGCATTTTCAAAAGTCAGTTCTTTCTCACTTGAACCATCCGATAAAGTGTTTATTGTTACTGTTTCTGTTTTGTTTATTGTTAGTATTCCTATTTCACTTTCTGTTATATTTTGGGGGATATAGCAAGAGCCATTTGCATCGCAATTCTGCCCAGAGGGGCAGCCACATAAACTACAATTACTGATAAGGTTACCATTATCGCAATACCTTGGTTTTGTTGAGGAGCAGTTCCAGTAGGGTGTGCCATCAGAACACTTACATGTAAGCTTTCCAATCTTACTAAGTTCAGATTGATAATGTATCTGAATTTGTTCTGCTGTCAAGGCATAAGGATAAATCTTAACTTCATCTATTGTGCCATTAAACCACTCATTATTGTTCCATTGCCCGATTTTGGCTGTATTTGAATTGCTTGTTATGCTGCCGCTGCAGGCGGCAGATGCCGCTTCATCCCCGTTCACAAAAATCTTACATGTTGAGCCATCATATCTTGCTACAACATAATACCATGTATCTGCTAATATTGGAGCAGTGTAGGTTACAGTGTCGGTAGCCCAGCCGCCGCCATCATTGAATGAGAAAGCAAAGCCGTTGTTGTTATAATTTACATGAAGATTCCATGCATAGTATTTTGCCAGAATCATTGGATTAACAACACCATCAGCTCTAATTTCTGGCTTTACCCATGCCTCTAGTGTCAAGACATTTGTTCCTTCTGCTTCATTTATATCCTTTGTGTCAACATAATCATCTATACCATCAAAACTTAAACCAGTGTTAACTTTTCCAGCAACAAATCTTGCTCCATAAATTGTTCCATCATTTCCATAGCCAGAATTATCTTTAGCATCACATTCAAAAGACATGTTTAGGATGGGTTTCAAAAATTCACAACTTCCATTTATCAAACATGTTTGTCCAGAAGGACAGCCACACAAAGTGCAATTATTAATAAGAGTACCATTACTACAATAAAGCGGCTTTGTAGCAGAGCACTTCCCACTTAGAATATTATCAGAACATGTTGAATTAAACTGACATGTTGATTTTCCTTCTTGGCAATACTCATTGGCTGCACACTCATCTATAAGTTTAGGGATAGTTGAACTAATGCAATTAGATCCAAATGTTCCAGAATTCAAGCATGTATAATTAAGATAGTTCTCGTAAACACTTCCATTTTTGCAATAATAATCCCCAACAAAACTACTTGTTCCACAATTAGAATCACTCTCGCAAGTTACACTTGGTTTTTTGTAACTTATATTAACATTTGAAATAGTTATAGTTCCAGTTGAATTTGTAGTGAAAACAAAGGGTATTAAACAATATTCGCCAATCTCTAAAATACAATTTGCCAAATGCTCATTTATTCCTAATGCCAAATTTTGAATTGATTCTTCTTTTACAAGTTTAATGTAAGGGCTTCCACCACTATGTAATTTTGTTCCGCTACTATTCATATAAAATATTGTTCCGCTTTCACTAAAACCACATATTCTAAACGCTACACCGTCATCAAAAGGCAAAGTATTTGGATTTGGATAATAGTTTTCAAACATAATTTTCCATGTTCCTGCAGTTAGAGTTATTGTAGAATTGAGAGGAATTATTAGCCAACCAGCACTTATATTATATATGCTGTAATTAGAAAACATAGTAATTGGAGTAGAATTACATAGAGAAATAACATCTGCTGTTGCTACTTTACATATCTTACCAGTTACTCTTGCATCTGTAACAACTGGGTGATTTATGTTTAAATTAATTTTATCAAAAGTTATATCTACAGCAGGTTTTATTAGTATATCAAGTTCGTCTATAATGCTTCCCTCCCATTTTCCTGCTAAAGGGAAAAAATTAATAGTATATAGCCATCCCTTCCAACGTGCAAGTTCGCTACAACTTCCAGACCATTCTCTTTCATGAGCATCATAAAGGTATGAACTCCATTCATAATTAGTATCATTTCCTGCATCTAAAGTAGAAAAGATTGCCGAAGAAGTTAAATTCATTTCAGCATTTTTAACAGTCATATTTTTGGGTATTCTCAAATAAACTGTCTGAGTTCCTGCAGAGCTAAATGTTAAAGTTTTTTCTTTTTCAAATATATTTCTGCAAGTTTTATCATCAAGACAGCTGTAAGGACTTGAACATCCGCAAATATTGCACTTATTTACTAAAGTCCCATTATCACAATAAAGTGGCTTTGTTGCTGAGCATTGATTATAAAGGGTGCCATCAGAACATTTGAGAATATAACATGAGCCTATTGTAGAATTGCAGGCTTGTCCTTCAGGACAGCTGCATTTCTGGCAGTTATCGATTAAATTACCATTATCGCAATAAATTGGTTTTCTTATCGAGCATTCAAAATTGCAACGTATATTTTTAGTTTCTTCTACTCTTTTAAATTTTGAAAGTGTGATATATCTCAATATAGTATCGTTGATATCTCCATCCTCATTAAGATCTTGATTAATAAGCGCTTCGTTAGTCCCAATAACAATTATATTATTAGAAATGCCTACAGAACTTGCGTTAATCCCTGTATCCACTATGTTTTTTGTTTCTATATCATAGTATCTAACTTTTCCATCCTCAGAGACGAAAACAATAATATTACCAGAAATATCAAAAGAGGGAGAATAAGAAATACTAATAACATTCACAGTGGTATTTGTGTTTATGTTATAATATCTTAATATAAAATCAGTTGTGAATGCTATTATATTGTTAGATATGTCTATTATACCTCGCCCAATTTTTAGATTAGGATTGGCTAAATTTTTAGTATTTATATCATAATATTGTAAAATTATATTATAGTCTGGTGTATAAGTTGCAAATGCAATTATATTGTTAGAGATAGCTAAACCTCCTACAGAAGTGAGGGGTGTATTTACTATAGCATCTGTATTTATATCATAATAGCTTATCTGCCTTCTACTTGCAAAAGCAATTATGTTATCAGAAATAGCCAGATTCCATAACCACTCCCCCGCAATACTCGGATCAGATAATTTGCCTGTATTTATATTATAATAGCTTAATACAATATCGTCAGTGTCTCCATCGCCATTGAGATCTTTATAAATAGGCCAGCCCTCATAAGTTGTGAATGCTATTATGTTATTAGATATAGCTACAACTGCTATGCCACCTCCAACTTTTATACTACTATCAACTATAGTCTTTGTGTCTATATTATAATATTTAAGTATTCTATCCTCAGAAACAAAAAAAATGATATTATCATAAATAGTGCTCACATTCCCACCATAACGCATTGAGATTCCAGTATTTGTCAGAAAGTCATCTTTTCCATCACCATCAATATCCCCTAAATTTGTGGTTGGAAATTTGCTATAACATTTGCCATCTAGTTTTTGGCATGTCTGCATAGAAGGGCAACCACATAAATCGCATCTGTCAACTAATTTGCCTGCATAACAATAACGAGGAGTGCTGAGAGAGCATTTGCCATATTTTGTGGCATCAATACATTCAGGAATTGTAACATTAGCAATAAGATTGTTAAATCTTTGAATAATAAGCTCATAGGGAATTTGAGAAAGATTAGCTTTGATACTGCAATTTACAATTGTCTGATTAGTTACGTTTAAATAAAAATCAAGCAAGTCTCTTATTTGTATAATATTTAATTTACTGAGTGCAGGAGCAGGAAGATAGTCAAATAAAGCTTTTCTTAATGTCTCTCTCATCTGTCCAACTTCACACATCTGTGCAGAAACAATTCCTATGAGTAATATTGCGAATATAATCGAGCTAAATAACAATATTTTTCTTTTCATTTTTGTTTTTTATTAAACTTTTTAAAAGTTTATTTTTAACAACATAAACTATGCTCGGTACAACATGCAGTTCTATAACCCCGCCCATAGGTTAAATCAAGTCCATTGCACAAATTATCATTTTGAGCATTTTGGCATATGGTTATATCTGATATTAAGGGGGTAGTTTCTCCCCCACCAGAAGCACCACTTCCGCCTGTTCCTCCGCTTGCCCCACTGCCTCCACCTCCGCCTGTTCCTCCAGTAGCATTTACTTCTTCAATAATCGGTTTTTCTTTTTCAGTTTTATTTTCTTCAGCAAGTATCTTAGCTACCTCTTCATTACTTAAGTTAGACTTCCCACTTATCCAACCAGAAGGCTTTTCTGTAGAACCAACAAAAGCTTCTTTAATTATTTGTTTTAAATCATGAAAGAAAATACCGCCAAAAATAAGTATAATAACTGCTATAGCGAGAATAATTAAGATTCCTTTATTCATGCTCCCCACCTCTTTTTCATGAAATTTAAGAGATTAAACTTTAAATACTTTATGCGGGGATCCGAATAAGTTTTTTCAATTTTGGGTAAAAACCAAGAAGAAACAGCAGTTTACGCAATAAACTCTCTCTTATCTGTTTTTTCCTTTCCGTCCGCAACAATATTCCTTGTTATGGTTCCTTTCTTTTTTGCATTCAATCTTACCTTCTCAAAGTCCTTTTCGCCTTGGGGAAGTACAACCTCGTTTATCTCTATTATATGCCTGACCTGTGCCTTCTTGAAATCATCCATATCAAATGCAAATTCGTCCTTGATTTTTGGCCAATTCTTTATGTCTGCCTCCAGAACACAAAACTTGTCATTCACCTTACCTGAACTTGATTTTGCTGGCTGGGGCAATTTTTTCTTGATTTTTAGTTCAATGCCCTCTGCAGTGCAGTCAAAAAGCATAAAGTAAGCAACTTCAGCGATTCTCTTTATCTGCTCTGCTGTAAGTTCTGCATCGATTTCAGTCGAAAAAATTGCCGCCTTTTTTTTAAAGGCGGCTTTAATGCCGAGCTGTCTGATAAGCGAATCAGGATTTTCCCTTGTTAAAAGCAATCCATTAACCCTTATCCTTGAAACAAGGGTTGATGCAAGGATTACAAGATCATTTGCGAGCTCAAATGTGGTGCCTAACTTGCATTTGCCATTTCTTGAGAGGGTTGTAACAAACTTGTTCTCGAATTTTCCCCGAGAAAATCTTATGAATTGCGAATGAACTGATTCATCAATCTCATTCTGCCAGATTTTTTTGATGAAAAATATTGCCATACCAAATTTCTGTCAAGTTGATTTATAAAGTTTTTTATACAGGGGAGCAAAACAAAAATTTATAAAATATCCCCACATTTTATCTTTATGGTTAAGAATGAATACGCCCAGAAAACAATGCTTATCGGGATTATAATAATACTTGCCATGTTCTCCTTTCTTATCGCAAAACCCTTTCTTATAACAATACTAAGCTCAATGATACTTGCATACATCTTTAATCCAGTTCACAATAAATTAAAAAAAATTCTGAAAAATGCCAATTTATCCGCAGGAATAATAAGCTTTGTCATATTCCTTGCTATCCTAATACCTGTATGGTTTCTTACACCCCTTCTTGTAAGGCAGACATTCAGCATCTACCTCACAATCCAGAAGGTTGACTTTGTCTCCCCTCTAATGGAGATTGCGCCGAAATTTTTTACATCCCCTGAATTTACGAGAGATTTCACAGTAAGCCTCAATGGAATAATAATAAAAATTGCCAATTCTATTATGGCAAGATTTGAGTCAATAATTGCAAATCTTCCCCTGATACTGACGCAGATTGTTGTGTTATTCTTTGTATTCTTCTTTACATTAAGAGATGGGGATAAGATATCTCTATTCCTGAAAGAAATGTCCCCATTTAACGAGGAAACAGAAAAGAAATTTGCAAAGCAGTTCAATGATATTACAAAGTCAGTCATCTATGGCTTGGTTGTTGTAGGAACTATCCAGGGTATTGCAGCGGGAATAGGATTCTATGCATTTGGCGTTTCTCAGGCATTATTCCTTACAATAATTGCAATCTTTTTCGGAATATTACCTATCCTGGGGCCATTCATGCTATGGCTGCCCATAGGCATAGGGATGGTGATTTCGGGAAAGGTTTCAATTGCAATAGGGTTCATGCTATACAATATATTAACCACGCTAATCGTAAACTTCTTCATATCCCCAAAGATTATTGAGAAAAGAAGCGGCATGCCTCAGGTTATAGCGATTATAGGAATGCTTGGAGGAAGTTATTTATTTGGCATAATAGGGCTCATAGTAGGCCCGTTAATCCTTGGTTATCTCCTGATTTTCCTAGAATTCTTCAGGAATAAGAAAATACATGAAATATTCAGTTTATGCGAGTAAAAAATGTTGCTGAAAGTCAAGTCTCTTAAGCTATTTGCAGGAAGGCCTATTGCAATACTTCACAAGAAGAAGGCAAAGCAATTGAATGTTCATGTTGATGAGAGAATAATGATAAAGTCAAAGAACAAAAAGGCAATAGCAATTGTAGACACTGCAACAGCGCTTCTTCATGAAGAAGAGATTGTCTTGTCAGAGGAGATTATAAAACAGCTCAAACTTAGGGCGAACCAATATGCCGAGATACTTCCAGTAGAACAGCCCCAGAGCGCTTATTATATAAGGGAAAAAATCAAGGGTTTGGAACTTAACGAGAAAAAAATATTTGCAATAATCTCTGATATTGTCTCCAATAATCTTACAGAGGCGGAGATAGCATACTTTATTTCTGCGGTGTACATCAACAGAATGAATATGAATGAAATATTCTCATTAATAAAGGCAATTGTGAATACTGGAAAAAAATTGAATATAAGGGGAAAAAGGATTATAGCAGACAAGCACTGCATAGGTGGTATTGCCGGCAACAGAACAACACCGATTGTTGTTTCAATATGTGCTGCAGCGGGTTTGACAATGCCTAAAACATCAAGCAGGGCAATAACCTCTGCTGCGGGAACTGCAGATGTCATGGAGACTATAACAAATGTTGAGTTTTCAGTCAAGCAGATAAAAAAGATAATCAAAAGGGTTAATGCATGCATGGTGTGGGGAGGTGCCTTAGGGCTTGCACCAGCAGATGACAAAATTATCCAGGTTGAAAGATTGCTTAGCTTGGACCCAGAAGCGCAATTAATTGCAAGCATTCTATCAAAGAAGGTTTCTGCTGGAGCAACCCATGTCATATTAGACATTCCATGCGGGAAATCCGCAAAATTCACCAAAGAAGAAGGCAAGGGATTAGGAAAAAAATTTGCATATCTTGCCTCAAAACTTGGTATTAAGTTGAAAGTATGCATAAGCGATGGTTCAGAACCGATAGGAAATGGGATAGGCCCTGTTCTTGAGATAAAGGATGTAATCTCTGTTTTATCCCGCCAGAAAAATAGGCCCAAGGATTTGGAAAGAAAATCAGTTAAGCTTGCTGCACTGCTGCTTGAACTGACAAATAAAGCCCAAAATGGAAAAGGGATAGAAAAAGCAAATCAGATACTTGATTCTGGCTTAGCATACAGAAAGTTCAATGAAATAATAAAAGCCCAAAACAACTCCTTAAATAATATTGAAAGCCGTCTTAAAGTTGGCAAATTCTCATATGATATGCTATCCAAAAAAAGCGGCAGGATAATAGAAATAGACAATAAGAAGACAAATGCAATAGCGAGGATAGCCGGATGCCCTGCTGACAAGGGCGCTGGCTTGTATTTATGGAAGCACTGCAATGAAAATGTAAAGATTAATGACAAAATTCTCACAATTTATGCTGAAGGGAGAGAGAAATTAGAATACGCCAAAAAAAAGTACATTGATTTAAATCCGATAATTATCGCATAATGCATAAGGATAACTTTTTAAAGAATTTTCTCTTCAATCTGAAAATGGTCAAGAAAAAAGAAGTAACGTTTGAACAGCACTCTATTGAACAAAAACAAGAAACACTAATTGACAAAAGGAAAGACAAGTTCCTTTCCCTCTTCAGGAATAATGTTGATATTTCTGCAGTAATCATACTATTATTAATAGCGACTTATGCATATAATGTAAGGACAAGCAATGTCCCTAATCTAAAGGATGTTACAACCGGCAATTATACCTTAGGGCCTGACTTGGACCCTTTCCTGTTTTTGAGATGGGCTAATGAAATAGTGGAGAACGGCAGTCTGGCTAAAATTGATGCATTGAGATACTATCCTTTGGGATATGAAACCTCAAAGGAAACTTTGCTGTTGCCGTATTCAATCGCCTACACTTATAAAGTCCTTCATTTTTTTAATCCCTCTGTCACAGTTGAATTTGCCGCAGTTATTTATCCTGCAATATTTTTTGTTCTTGCAATAATTGTATTTTTCTTATTTGTAAGAAGGCTCTTTTTCAAGGATTCAAAGATAAAAAGAAATTTAATAGCACTGATTGCGACAGCATTTTTTATAGTGATGCCCTCATTAGTCCATAGGACAGTTGCAGGAATTCCTGAAAAAGAAGCAGGGGGTATATTCTTCCTATTCCTTGCTTTGTATCTTTTTGTTGTTTCAATGCAAAGCAAGACAAAAAAGGGAGCAGCTATTTATGGCTGCCTATCAGGAATATCTACTGGCTTACTTGGGTTAATGTGGGGTGCGACAGCATTTGTCTTTCTTGGGATTGGCTT